>Ga0105092_10000124_pt1 | contig 36265 bp, 34 predicted proteins | sample PPLLak2March2015_FD_87021 | JGI IMG/M metagenome (GOLD analysis project Ga0105092, IMG submission 87021) | Freshwater sediment microbial communities from Prairie Pothole Lake near Jamestown, North Dakota, USA - PPLs Lake P7 Core (1) Depth... | ecosystem: Environmental > Aquatic > Freshwater >... | reverse complement strand
TCCTTTGCCGGACTATCTTGCTAACATAATATCACCCCTTCGGGGTTTTATCTTTGCAAGATAATTTTTTCTACCATAATGTCATCCCTTCGGGATTCTTTCCTTTGCCGGACTATCTTGCTACCATAATGTCACCCCTTCGGGGTTTTATCTTTGCAAGATAATTTTTTCTACCATAATGTCATCCCTTCGGGATTAATTTCACGTTTCACATTTCACGTTTCACATTTCACGTTTCACATTTCACGTTTCACGTTTCACATTTCACGTTTGACGTTTCACATTTCACAATCCCTAAAACGATGTTCCCAATGTAAATGTGTGGCTGTTGCCAAGTGAAAATTTATAAGGAACAAATGCATAGTCCAGCGAAAATCCTTTGTATTTTAAACCAATTCCTGTTGTAAGTCCTTTATCCTCAAAACCTGTCTGGTAACCTGCACGTACGAACAGGAAATCTTTATATTGGAACTCTGCCCCTGCATTAGCATGAAACTTACCGCCGTCTAAAACCTTAAACCCGTCTACAGCAACCACTACACCGGTTTCAGATATGCTTTTTATACTGATGAAATACGCTCCGCCAAATCTGACTGCTGTAGGTAATTTTGTTGCTTCTGTTCTAAGTTCATTCATTGAACCCCAATTAGATAATGAAGCACCAATGGAAAAATTATTTTTAACATCGTTATATAATCCGCCAATATCCATCGCATAGCCTGAAGCATTATCAATGTAAATTTTCTCGTAAATAAATTTACCCGTTACACCAAAAGTTAACTTTTCATTTACTTTATAAGCAGCTGAAAGTCCAAGTGCAAAATCCTGTGCGGTAAATTTATCCAGCGGCTCACCTGTTATTTCCCTTACTTCAATTTCATCTATTGATGTATTATTCAGGCTTAAGCCAAATGCAAATTTTTCCATGCTCACTTTAGCTGAAAGAAATTCTGTCCTGATACCCAGTATCTGCTCATTATGCATAAATAAAGCATTCACTTTCGGTCCCTGAAACATTGCAGCAGGATTATAATGTGTTGATGATGCATCGGTTGTATTGGAAACAACAGCTTCACCAAGCGATATTGCCCGTGAAGTTACTCCAAGCTTCAAAAACGATAATCCAGTATTGCCAGCACCGTCATTTTGTGCATAGGAAAAATTTAATGCTAAAATTAATAATGTTAATGTTAAAAAACTTTTTTTCATATTATAATAATGTTAATCTGCTTCTATTTACTTTATTTTGAAAACTGCCGTTAAAGTCTGGAATGGTTTATTTGAATATGCTTCCATTACAAAGGAATAATTTAATCCTATTACATAATTCTTGACTTCCTTTTGATACCCTATACCAAACATTACATTAGAATTACCAAATTTATCTGAACTTGTCAAGTCAAACCTGTCAAATCCCGCACGGAATGAAATATCCTTCATCGGAGTTATTTCATATCCCATTCTTAATATCTGTGATTTTTTATTGCTTACTTCGTAATCGGCTGAAACTAATCCTAAATTGTTCGGCAGTAAATATGATACTCCCAATGTATGAAGTCTTGGGAATTTATCTAAAGTTGTATTTCCGTACTGGCCATACAGGTCATTTGTCTTCCACTCATATTTTGAATTGATATCTTTCACTGTCAAAGCTAAGTTTAACCGGTCTGAAGCTTTGAATAATACTCCTCCATCGAAACCCAATGAAGTAGCAGTTACACCCTCAAATAATCTGGACCAGTAGAACTTAAATGCAACACCGATAGAAACCCTTGGAGATACTTGTATAGCAGGAGCAAATGTGAACTGGTTTTCGGAAGTATAATATTCTTCAGTTTGAAATCCGTCGGGGTCCCTGCCGTCTATATTTGTAACTCCCGAATTTATAACGGAAAATGTAATTCCTGCTCCGCCTTCATCCGGCTGGTTTGGCAGCTTGAAATTTTTAGTGTAGCTGAGAAAATTTAAGCCCCTGTCAAACGAAAGAAACGAGTAACCCACATTTATCAAATGCTCATTCTGGAATGATGACAATGCCGGGTTATAATAGCCAACCACATCACCCGATGTTACAGATGACATTGCATTTCCCATTGAAATTCCTCTTGCCCCAAAGCCCATTCTTGTAAACACACCTGCAAAGCCTGCTAACTGGGAATAAAGAGGAGTAATTGAAAACAGTATTACAAAAATGAATGTATATTTTGATATTCTAACCATGCTTACAATTATTTTTTATCCTTTAAAAAAATTAAATCTACTAATTTTTTGTAAAAATCTTCAAATTCCTTCTGCTTGATAGAAACACTTAATCTTGGATATAAATCTTGATTATTAACCACATATTTCAACCCCTCTTCTATTTGATAAGCAACCGTCGGACTATCTTCAAAGACTGCATCTTTTTTCAAAGCTTCTTCATATATAATCTTTAACTTATCATTATCATAATTTTTACAAATATGGAAAAAATCAATGTAATCTTTTACTTCAGTCCTGCTAACCAGTACACATAATTTATTTGAAGAAATATTTTCCATGTTGTCTATCCTGATAAAACTTTCTTCATTAAAATAGTATTTTTCTCTTTTATTTTTATTTGATACATAATCAATAACAAAATCAACTTTTGTATCATCAATAATTAATGATAAATAATGTTTTGTACTGTTTATTTTCTTAATTCTTTCATTTAAATTTCTAGTCAGTAAGAAATCCAGTTTAGATAAATCTATTTCATTAACTGTAAAAAGGTCAAGATCATCTGATACTCTATGATGCAGATAAAACACAGATAATGCTGTACCTCCTGTAAGAAAGAAATTTTCTCTAATCTCATTAAAACCGGATAACAATAAAAGAACATCCCTTTGATTTTCAGTTGCAAAACAAGTATTATCTACTTTAATTTCCATATACCTTAGTTAGTCTTTCCCATTTTTTTCTTGTGTATGGTTTGAGTTTCAACTCATCTAATGATTCTTTTATTCTGTTAACCTCAAAGTATTTTAAAGTATCGATTGCTCTGCCATATTCCAGAAAACGGTATAAAATCCAATTATATACGTCTTTTTTAGCGTACTTAATAGTATTAACTAAATTCTCTTCATCCGTATATTGCGGATAATCCCAGAAAACAGCTTTCAAATAATTCATTACTGTAAAACTAATATTTTTCCCCAAAACGTCATATCATTATCAACTTCGATTCTGTAGAAATATACTCCGTTTGCTACCTGCATTCCGTCATCACGCTTGCCGTCCCATGCTGTCCAAACTACTTCGGGTGTTGTTCTTTGAGCATTTTGAATTAACACTCTCACAGGATTCATTGCAAAATCAAATATTCTTATTGTAACGCTTGCAGATGTTTTTCCTGTTTTATAAAATATCCTCGTAACTTCATCATCAGGTGAAAATGGATTTGGTGCGGCATATGATTCCTGTGTTGAGCTAATTGGTTTATAAGCACGGAATATCTTCCATTTTTCTGTCCATGGATTGCCCAGATCTCTTGTTCTTGCAAGCCCGTCTCCGCTGCCTACCCAGATTGAATCTCCTTTTGAATCAACTGCGTAAAATGAATTTGACCTGATATAATCTCTGATATCTTCATCATAGATAACGTTTGGCTTTGCCCAGTTAAAGTTTAACGGTACAAAATTACTTCTCCATATACCGTTATCATCGGCGGCATAAACAACAGAATCTTTAAACCCTACGCCATGTGAGAAAGCCGAATCGGTTACTTCTTTACCCCATGATGTACCGCTGTTGGTTGTATAGCTGAAACCATTAATCTGATTTCCGGTGCCTCCGCCGACATTTGTAGCACCCCAAACAATTGAGTGCCCTGCATAACGCTGAACATTTAAACCAACCACAAAATTACCCGATATCCTGTTGCCAGAATTTGCAGTTGTATTTTTTTTCCAGCTTACACCCCAGTCGGTTGACCTGTTTATGCCAAGTGCAGTACCTACATAAATTGTTGAGTCATTTTCTGCTGTGATGGAAAAACATTTATGATTATCGTTTACAACGGGGTCATATGCAAAGCTGCTTGAACCTGTATAATTACCGCCGGGATAGATGCTGTCAATACTATTGTCATCGGGCGGCAATATGACTCTTGTAAATGTTGCTCCGTAATCGGTTGATTTCCTTAATGCACCTGCCCATGATGTTATCCAGATAACAATTGAATCGGATGTTGTATTTTTTCTTGTTATTAATACATCGTACGATAAATTTCTGATGTCTGTTAAAACTTTTAATGCAGGGATAACATTGCTTCCGTATATTAAAGAATCAAATCTTCCCGTTCCGCTTTCCATAGGCTGAGGATAAGCATGCCAAGTTGTACCAAAATCCGATGATACTTTAATGCCTGTACCTGCAGGCTCGGTCTCGCCGTTTACATCTCTTGATTCCGCTGTGGCAACTACAACAAAATTTTTATAAACTGCTATACCCGATACATCATAATCACCAAACGGCTCTAATCCGTGATAGTTCTGAAATGATACACCGTTATTTGTAGTTCTTGATACTCCCTTACCTGTGCCAAACCAGATTGTATCACCTGCTACTAAAATATCTGATATAAAGTTTGATATAATAGAAGGCGTCGGTTCGGGAACTGCCGTTAACCTCTTGCCGTAAATATTATTAACAGCATCAAGCTGTGAAAGCTGCTTGTCAGTAAATTTCCGGGCATCAAGCTTATATTCTTTTGGCATAACCTGTGAGTAAGCTGTGCCTACGAATAATATTATATATAAGATTAAAACTTTTTTCATATTACTGATAAACATTAATTAAATGTATTAAAGTATCGCTAAGGTTTTCTGCGTTATCTCTTGCATTGAATTTCCATATGTATGTTCCTAAAGACGCATTGAAAGGAATATAAATCCGTAAAGAGTATTTTCCGTCTTTTGCTGTTGTATCGCACCGGCTTGATTCATTAACTATTCCATCATCATACATAATAAACGGATTACTTATGCTTGGATTACCATTAGGTAAAAAAGAATTAAAAAACGAACCATCAATTGGTAAATCGCAATTACCATCAGGGTCTTCAACGTGGACCTGTATAAACACCGGTCTTGTTGAATCACCGGTTGAACCGCTTGGTCTTTGGAGTGAATCCGGAGCTATCAAGCTCAATATCACCGGTTTTTGATTATTGCTGTTGATTACACTAAAATCCTGTGTATTTAAACCGCTTTGCAATGATGAAGTAGTTACAGCAATAAACTCAGTTCTGTATGAGCCAACAATCCTGCATTCCATATTAAATGAGAAATTACACGTATATTTCCCATCCCCTGCGGCAGTATCAGGTGCAACACCGTCATCCTTCAATTCAAAAACGCCAATTTGAGTATTTTCCGGGTTTTTAATTGTAGCCGTAACGCTTTGAACAGGATCAACCGAGCTGACCTGTGCCCATGCAATTCCGTTAATATTGGAAGTATCATAAACCTGCGGAGTAACCAATACACCGAGAATTTTTGGAAAATTTAGAACAGGGTCTATTATTGAGGGGTCATCTTTTTCACAAGAAGCCAATAAAACCCCCAGTAATATTAATACTAATAAATATTTTATGTTACGCAATTTGTGTTTTTTTTATTTAAAGAAGAAATAAAATATGTAGATTTATTCCGATAGGCGAAATTAGAATGTTAATGAATGATTATCAAGTTATATTTTTTACGATTGTAATATATAAAACAAATAATTATAAAAAAAGCAAAATTTAGCCGCCTTTAGGAAAATTTTTTCTAAGCAAGTTTCCTTATTTCTCTTTCAAAACCTTACCAAATGGTCCAAAGGATCTAAGGAAAATTTGGTAAGGAGTAGTAAAATATTTCAAAAGATTTTTATTCCCGGAAAATCAACCCTTGTTTTACAATGCCTGCTGAGCTTCTAACCCACAATTGCTAATTGTTCATTGCTAATTGTTCATTGCTAATTGCTTTATCGCTGATTTTAACTATTTAAATTACAGAAAAATAAATATATATTAAAACACTGCTTTAACTGCCATAATTACTGATACACAAGCAGTAAGAGTTTTGTTATTGAATAATTAAATTTTTACTAGCCATGAAAAAAAGTTTATACTTCTTTATATTTGCAATTTTACTTTCATCATTAATAAATATTTCTTTTTCACAATCCGGTTGGTTCTGGCAAAATCCTTTACCGCAAGGAAATGAGCTTACATGTGTTAAGTATTTACCCGGTGAAATTATATATGCCGGAAGTAAATATGGGCTTTTAATGAAATCTACCAACGGAGGAATAAACTGGTCATTTTTGAACATACCTAATGTTACAAGAATAAACAGTATGTCGTTTATCAATGCAAGTACAGGTTGGATATTAACAAATGAAGCATCGCCAAAAGGAATTTATTATACTTCAAATGGCGGATTAACCTGGTTCGCACGACCCACGGGTGATACTTTATATACAGGATATGCAATGTCATTTATTAATTCGTCCATTGGCTTTGTTATTGGTAGTGAAAAAATCTACAAGACTACAAATGGTGGTTTAAATTGGTATAACAGCTACTCTAATTTTGATGAAAGCTTTTCCGGCATATATTGTATCAATGAACAGGTAATATACATAAGCAGCGCAAATGGATATTTTGCAGGGAAAGTATTTAAATCCACAGATGGAGGTCAATCATGGCAATCAACAACTTTTGGATATTGTGTTGATGATATTTATTTCTTAAACTCACAAACAGGATTTATTCTAACTTCAAATTGTATTGTAAGGACAACAAATAGCGGGAATAATTGGAGCACTATTTATTCTGGACCTTCTTACACATATTTTCGTAGGTTTATATCATCAGGTAGCCAGGATATATTTGCATGCGGTAATTCTCCGGATGCAGAAGGATTTATGACAGGTTGTATAGCGAAGTCCACAAACTCAGGTGCAAATTGGAGCTTGACCGGTTTTGGATTTATCGGCTCATATACTTCAATATCATTTGAGGATAATTTACACGGAGTTGCTGTAGGGAGTTTCGGAGCTATGTATAAAACCAATGATAATGGCTTAACATGGAATAAAATATATTATGGTTATAACAGGGAATTGTGCAGCATAACCTTTGCAAATGAAAATACAGGGTGTGCTTCAGGTTATTCAGGTAAAATATTCAGAACAACTAACGGGGGAAATTACTGGGACACTTCAATTACATTAAATGCTGCAAATTTAAAAACAATCAAGTTTGCAGGAGAATCTACGGTTTATGCAGCCGGTGACGACAGTGTTCATGGATTGCTTTACAAGAGTACAAACAATGGAGCAAACTGGAATTTAATTTCAAGTGGTGTTTACACCCCTTTTACTTCAATGTGTTGGATAAATGAAAATTCGGGTTATATTTCCTGCAGTGATGGTAATGTAATCAAAACAACTAATGGGGGCAGCAATTTCTCAGCCCTTCCAACAGGATTATCGAATATTAATTCAATATCATTCGTAGATAATAATACAGGGTACTGTATAAAAAATGCAGGTCATGCAGTTAAGACAACCAATGGAGGAAATAACTGGATTGCAATAAATAATGTAACAGGAAGTCTTGTTTATTTTATAAATGCATCAACCGGCTTTGTAAAATATAGTGATTGGACAAACGACATTATTTATAAAACAATCAATGGAGGCGGGACGTGGAGTTCCACATCGGCTTATACCGGTATTAATGATATTAAATTCTTTAATGAATCCACCGGTTATTACACTTGTAATGGTGGTATATTTTGCAAAACAACTAACGGCGGAATTAATTGGATTCGGAAGATTTTGAATACAAATAATGATATTAATAGTTTAGCAATTATTAACGGGAATGTTTTATATTTAGCAGGTTTCGGTGGTACAATTATGAAAACAACTACAGGAGGTGAGCCAATTGGAGTAAAAAATATTACAACATCCATTCCTGTAAAATCTTACTTGTATCAGAATTATCCCAACCCATTTAATCCGGCAACAAAGATAAAGTTCTCTATACCGCAGCAGAAATCCCCCCTTGAGGGGGGTATGGGGGGTGATTTTGTGCAATTGAAGATTTATGATGTACTCGGTAAAGAAATTGCAGTACTTGTAAATGAGTCACTCTCCCCCGGCATTTATGAAGTAGAATGGAATGCAAATGATTATCCAAGCGGTGTGTATTTTTATAGATTGATTGGAGATGGGTTTACACAAACTAATAGAATGATATTGGTGAAATAATATGAAAGCAATTTTCTTAATCATTTATTTTCTTTGTTCCTGCAATCTATTTCTTTCGCAGGATAACTTTGAATTATATAAAAAAGCTGCTGAATATATAAAAACCGATACTGAATTTTTAAAAGAGATGTCATCAGTAATAAATGATACAAACATTTGTGTTTCAACAGAAATTATTTCTTTTGAAAAAAGAGTATTTTTAAAGGAAATATTGGGAGACTCAATATATAATATGACCGATAGTAAGGAAATAAATAATATGCTGGATTCAATGGAATTCACTTACGAAAAACATTACAATAAAGATTTTATAAAATTAAATAATGATACAAATAATTGCAGGCATTTGATTTTTTTCTCTGATGTATATGATAATCAATTCACTGCCGAAGTGGTAAGTAATTTATCTATGGAATACTCAAGCTCATCTCTGGCAAATCGTTATGGCACTAATTTTGCATCGTATTTTTTCCGGTTTGATGAAAGAAATAACGTAGAAAAGGTATTTAAGAAAATTGGTTCTTTCTGATAATCAAAATTTTTAAAATGCAGTGTCAGGTCGATCTTGGAAATATATGTTATATCTTAAGCAAAAGAGTATTTTAGTAAACATGGATAATCCTTTCTTCCAACAAATGACCTGACATATTGGGTTGAGGTGAAGGAAATTTATATTTTTAACGAGTTAATAAAAGAAATTTCTGAATTGTGATAACAAGAATTAAGATATGATTCACTTAGAAAATGAAAAAGGTGATTTCCTTAGAATGGAAGTATTAGGGTATGAATTTCCTGATACATCAGGTTTTAACATAGATATGTACTACGATGCTAATTGGCTTAATTTGTTCATTGAAGCAAAAATAAATGATTTACACTGGGTAAGAACTTCTCCGTGTATTATGACACATGAAATTATATGGACAATAGATTGGCTAAGAGCAATAGAAAGAGGAGAAGAACCTGATTCAGGACCTGTGTATTTGGAATTAAATCTATCCTTAGAAATGATGGGTAAAAAAAATGGAAAGATAACCCTTAGATTCGAATTTAGTGTGGAATTTAATCCACTACCCAATGAAGAAGATTTATTTTTTGAAGCCGATTTTACGAAAGAAAAATTAAATGAATTAATTAAGTCTTATGAGGAATCATTAATTAAATTTCCTGTGAGGAAATAAGTTTTTAGTTTAAAAGATAATGAACATTTTCGCTAAAATGCAATGTCAGGTCGATCTTGGGAATATATATTATCTCTAAAGCGAAAGAGTATTATGGTAAACATGGATAATCCCCTCTTTCCGACAAATGACCTGACACATTTCTCCCGGGTTGGAGAATCTTTCATAAATCAAGCAATGTGTGTCAAGCCTGCCTTTAGGTCATTTGGGTTGAGTAAAGTTGATTCTCACTGATGATGTTACATAATACCGCGATAGATTATGCATATCTACAAAACAGACATGACACGGCCCCCATGTGATTAGAATTACAGAGTGATTCCCTGTATTAGAAAAATTGTTCAATCATCGAAACTCCGTAGGTGTTGCCCCATTGGTTCTTAATCGTAACATAAATTAGTATAAACCGGGTAATCAACAATTGGCAACTACTCTGTAGTTGTATCTGTATTTGTGGATTTTCTAATATGGGGAATCACTGCGTGATAGCATAAGCAAGTGTAATCATTCATAACAAAAAATGCCCTGACACTGCCCTCTCAAAATGATGCTCATTACTCAACTAACCAATCCGGTTATTGTCTCATTATTGCCGCATGTGGATATATTCCACAAAATGACATGAGTTGGTCTGTTTTCAGGGTGGATTCGGGTTGTTTATTGGCAGACTTTGGGTTGTTTTCTGTACATAGCCGGCTAAAAATTCATCGAAATCCTCTTAACTCATTGCAATATAAGGAGATAACTCCGTCAAACGTGAGACGTGAAACGTGAAAAGTTGGCGATTATGAGCCGGAATCGCCATATTTTCTTCAAAATAAATCTTCACTATTCCGTTAACCGGTATAGCTATAAGAAATTATAATATTGAAGATTTTGTCGCTGTTGTTGGAGAGTTGAGGTGATACTTGAAGGATTTTCCGGTGCATTTCAGGACACACCCCGTCCTCCGATATCCGCTAACGCTCCATCGGAGTCCACCCCTCTCGAGAGGGGAATCTTTTGATTTTTAAGCTCTAAATACCTCTCTCCTCCCAGGAGAGAGGAAAGGGGTGAGGTTTTTTCACCAAAAACTTGACAATTAGTGAACACTATATTAAATTATACTGATGGAGCTTATATCAATATATAAGCATAAATAACCGTTCTTTGATAATATCTAAATTAATTACAGTATGTCGTAATATTGCTTGAAATTTCTGCTAACGGATTTGGTTAGATTTTGGAAGGATGAAAAAAATATGTATTGAAAAATACCCTATCGAGTGTATAGAGTGTGTAGAGGGTGTAGAGGGTGTAGAGTGTGTAGAGAGAAAATGCAATCTGAAGAATCTGATGAATCTGATGAATCTGATGAATTTGATGAATCTGAAGAATCTGATGAATCTGACGAATCTGATGAATCTGAAGAATCTGATGAATCTGATGAATCTGACGAATCTGATAAATTGTTCTCATTCAAGTTGACTTTATAAGTACGCAAGAAATTGTTATTTTCAGAAATATTCGCTTAAAATTCAATAATAATGGTTAATAATTTCTGTACCTTCTTTTTAAATACTGTTAATAAATACGGAACCCGTAATGCTCTATACTGGCGTGAATCCAAACAATCCGGGAAAGACAGCTATAATTATGAAAGCTTATCAGGCAATAAGCTGAAAGAGCTTGTTTATCATGCGGCAAAAGCTTTGAAAAAACTTAACCTGAATCCAAATGATAAAGCGGCAATTATTTCTGAAACGCGGTTTGAATGGGTAGTATCTGATTTTGCCTGCATTTTTAACAGGGTTATTACCGTACCGATATATCCGACAATGACTGCAAGCCAGATGAAATTTATACTTGAGCACTCGGCAGCGAAGGTCTGTTTTGCTTCCACAAAGTATATCGTTGAAAAAATTAAATCGGTATTTCATGAACTGCCTGAGCTTAAATATATTATATCATTCAACAAGCCTGAGAATGAACCGGAATATGTTTTGTTTTTCGAAGACCTGATATATCAATCGATTCTTCAGGATAAAAATAGCTACAGCGATGCAGATGCTGATAACCTGATTGATAACTGCAGAAATAATATTAATGAGAATGATATACTGACCATCATATATACATCCGGAACGATGGGTAACCCTAAAGGAGTCTCTCTTACACATAAAAACATTCTTACTAATATCGAATCGGCTAAAAAAGCTTTTCCAATGCTGAGCGAAAAAGACAAGTTCCTTTCATTTCTGCCGCTGGCTCACAGCTATGAACGCACAGCGGGATATTACCTTGCACTATCGCTCGGAGCGGAAATTTATTATGCACAGAATATCGATACACTGCAAACACAATTCCTGGAAGTTAAGCCGACAATCATAATTGCTGTTCCCCTTTTGTACAGCAGGATATACTCGCGGCTGATGAAGAGTGTTCAGGCAATGCCGAAAAGAAAACAGGTGCTGGTTAAAGCCGCTTTTAAAATTGCACGTAAGATGAGGAATAATAAGTCCGGTTTTTTATGGCAGATTGCAGACAGGCTTGTATTTGGTACTATAAGAGAGAGGACGGGCGGCGAGATGAGATTTTCTATTTCAGGCGGCTCTGCTTTGAATAAAGATATTGCCGAGTTCTTTGAAGGCATTGGCCTGCCTATGTATGAAGGGTATGGCATGACTGAAGCAGCTCCTGTAATTTCATGCAACAGACCTGGGAAAAATAAAATCGGAACAGTCGGGTTACCGCTTGATGGTGTTGAAGTAAAGATTGCTGATGACGGGGAAATCCTTGTGAAGGGTGATAATGTTATGCCCGGGTATTTCAATAATGAAAAGGATACCAATGAAACAGTAATAAACGGGTGGCTTCATACAGGTGATATGGGTGAAAAAGATGCAGATGGCTTCCTGAAAATTACAGGCAGGAAAAAAAGCTTGATAAAAACAGAAGGCGGAAAATATATATCACTCGCGCATATTGAAGAGACACTTGAGAACAGTAAATACATAGAACAGGTAATTACATTTGCCGGAGATGATAAGCCGTTTGTAAGTGCATTGATAGTGCCGGATTTCGAAGAGCTTAAATCATACTCATCTATTAACAATATTACCAGCGACAATAATATTGAACTTATAGAAAACCCATTGATTAAGAAGTTATTCGAGAATGAGATAGCAGCCTTCCAGCAGCACCATGCAAAGTATGAGAGGGTGAGGAAGTTCACACTGCTCCCCTACCAATTCACAATCGAAAGCGGCGAGCTAACTCCGTCACTCAAGCTTAAACGGAAAGTGATTGAGGATAAATTCAGAGAAGTGATTTATGGGATGTACAGGAAGGGTTCTTAGAGTTCTTAGAGTTTGTAGAGTTATGAGTTTGGGAGTTAAAGAGCTTCATCATAACCTGAAACTTGCAGCTTGTAACCTGCAACCTGAAACTTGCAACCTGAAACCCTTTAAACTTTTCAACCTTTTTACTATATTTGCAAATGCTTAATAACTATATACCCATTCTTATACTAATGCTGTTTGCAATAGCATTCGCAATAGTATGTGTGTTTTTATCAAAGTTTATAGGTCCGAAGAATCCAAATCCCGTAAAGCTATCAACCTATGAGAGCGGTATGGAGCCGGTCGGAACCGCCAGGCAGCGCTTTTCAGTTAAATATTACATGGCAGCCATGCTGTTCATTCTGTTTGATATAGAAATTGTGTTTCTGTATCCGTGGGCTGTTGCATATAGAAAATTTATACCGAACACTGTATATTATGCGTTAATTGAAATGTCCGTATTTATTGCAATACTGTTAGTCGGTTATATTTATATGATACGTAAGGGCGCATTAAACTGGGATTAAAAAACTAAAACAGGAAATTATTAATATGTCTGATTTATATTCATCTGTACAAAATGAAGGATTTTTTACGACTAAACTTCAGGATGTTATTAACTGGTCCAGGAAGAACTCCGTGTGGCCGATGCCAATGGGTATTTCATGCTGTGCTATCGAGATGATGGCATTTGCCAGCTCACGTTTCGATGTATCAAGATTCGGTTCTGAAGTATTCCGTTTTTCACCGCGTCAATCTGACCTTATGATTGTTGCAGGAACAGTTACATATAAGATGGCATGGGTTGTTAGAAAAATTTGGGACCAGATGCCTGACCCTAAGTGGTGTATGGCTATGGGCGCATGTACATCTTCAGGCGGTATGTACAGAAGCTATTCTGTGGTTCAGGGTATTGACCTGTTCATCCCGGTTGATGTGTATGTTGCCGGATGTCCTCCGAGACCCGATGCATTGCTCCAGGGATTAATACAGATTCAGGAAAAGATAAACACAGAGCAGCCTTCACTTATAAAATAAGTTTTTGAGAATTAACAAACTCAAAAAGCGGACTTGTTATTATGAGTCCGCATTTTTATTGGATAGTATTCATGTTGCGTCACTATATCCCTTTTTGCTGTCATCAGTTAATGAGGAACGTGCAGTTAATGAATTTTGAAATCTTAATAAATTCTACCGTTTCAGGAACGAAAAATTAGACCTGAATATTATTAAAAACATAATACATTAAGAAAGGATTGAAATTGCTTTTAATAAGACCGGCTGAAATAAAAGACCTGGATGAAATAACCGAAATTTATAATGATGCTGTAATAAATACAACAGCTACTTTTGATACAGAAGAACGAACAAGAGAAACAGCTGAAAAGTGGTTTTATGAGCATAATGAAAAATACCAGGTAATTGTTTCCGAAATCCATGGTGTAATAAGCGGCTGGGCTTCGCTCAGTAAATGGTCTGACAGGCCTGCATATGATAATACTACAGAATGTTCCATTTATGTAAGGAAGGAATTCCGGCGCCAGGGAATAGGCAGAAAACTTCTGTACCAGTTAATACGGAATGCCGAATATTGCGGTATTCACACAATCATTGCAAGGATATCCGAAGGAAATGAGACCAGTATTAAAATGCATAAAGAATTTGGTTTTGATGAAATCGGTATTATGAAAGAAGCAGGTATAAAATTCGGGAAGTATATAGACGTAACGATTATGCAAAAGATGATTGAAAAATCCAAACCTATAGAATCAAAAGATTTGCTTTTATAAAACTAAACAAACTTAAAAAACACTTCGCTTTTATTCTTCTGGATTCATTGATTCAGCATAATCAACTGTATTCCGCAGGTCTGTTATCATCAGGGTAATAATTTTAAGGTCCTCTATTTCCGCTTTTTTCGCTGAAATTCTAACAGGTATTAACTGATTTCTTTTGCCTTCAAGTCTTATAACAGCCCTGTCCGTAAAATAAAGAGAATTGTTTATCATTTTCTTATATGTCTTAATATCTTTTTCGTAAATGAACTTTGTAAAGTTCGAAAGGAAAATATTATTAAGCGGAATTTCAAGAAGGCGTGAAAAAGCATTGTTGGTAAATAAAATTACTTCGTCATAGCTAAGAGTTACTGCAGCTTCGCTCATTCTCTCATAAAATACACAATATGAAATATCAGCATTATGAAAAGTATTAACTTTTAACCCTTTATCTGTTTCAGTAACTACAGCATCCACCTCACCGTTTTTAATAGCTTGTACTATATCTTCTGCAATCTTGAGGCGTTCAAGTAATTCTTCCTGTGTACCTGGCATTTTAAATTTATCTTTTTTCTTTGTAGATACCTTCATATTAGAACCTTTCTATTAACAACATTTAAGAATTAAGAAAGTCTATAAATATTTTTTATATCTCATTGCTTTTAACAAGTCCGAAGATTGTATTTACAATATCTTCTGCAAATTTTAATCTTTCTTCTTCTGCCTTTTTTAAAAACTCCCTGTTTTGTCTTTTTTTGCCTTTTTTCCTAACAGTATTTTCCAAAACATCAATATCATTTTTTATATTGAGAATGTTTAATACCTTCTCAATATTAGAAAGGTCACCCACTAGCTTGGTTACCGGCAGCGGGTATTTTCTCACAAGTGTCGGAGCAGCTACTATTTGATCTATTATGGTATAAACCGGATTTTTCTGCAAGTCAACTATCTTAATCTTATACTTTCCTTTTAAGTATTTTTTACAAATAAACTTTAAATTCAGTATTGCCCTTTCAGCGTTGGGAGTCTCCCCGCTTATAAAAAGATTAAAGGAATACTTTTCATCTTTCTTTTTACTTTTAGTTTTTACCTCATTAGTGCTTTTTTTGTTCATCTTAGTCCGGACTCCTTTGAATTCATTTATTTATAAAACCCATTCCTGCTTTTCATTTGTAAACCGACTAAAACTTTTTCAACATTAGAAAGATCACCGATAATCCTCCTTATTGGCTGAGGAAGCTTACGCACAAGCGTTGGTAAAGCTACTATCTCATCACCTTTTGCAAGCTGCGGCTTGGCTAACAAATCTATAACCTTTATTTTGTACTGTCCCTTTAAATGCTCATCACAAAATTTCTTTAAATTTGAAAAAGCCGCCAAAGACCTGGGTGTTTGACCTGCAACATAAAGCTTTAATTCCCACTTTTCCTTTTTAATTTCACTCTTTTTTATTGAGTTCCCATTTTTAGAATTTTTTAATGCAGCTTTTTTCTTTTTGCTGTTATCCAAAACTATCCCCCCTTTCTTTTTGATTCACTGCCATTGGCTCCTACTTTTCTGCTTTCAGCAATTTGTTCTCTTTCTTTTTTTCTTCTTTGAAGTTTATCTTTATTTAGTTTAATTTTTCTTATAACTTCATCTTCCATAGATTCATATTCTGCTTTCAGCTCTTCTACCCTAACTTCAAGAACTCTTTTATGACGCTGAAGGTTCTTGGTTAAATTATCAATCTCAAGTTGTGATTCAATAAACTTTTCTTCATCCATCTTTTCCTGAACAATTCTGGAGGAACCCGTAAGAACTCCTGCAGAACCAAGATAAACTTCACGCAGTATAATACCGTTATCAGTAAGCAAAAATTCCCTGACCTGGTTTGAATGTCTCATACCTCTTGATTTCAGGATATAAATCCCTCTGTTCCTTTCCCCGTTCTGCTCTATATCCTTTAAGAGCAGCCATGTATCTATTAACGAAGATATACCTACGTCAGTTTCTTCAAGAGACGACCCGCCTGATGTTAAGCTTGTAAATACTGCTGTAATTCCATTGTTCTTTATATAATCAACTAACCTCATAACCATTGCCTTTACATCCATAAAAGTACCAACAGAAAGAAAAGTCGTAAGCGGGTCTATTATAATTAATCCCGGTTTAAATTCAACAATCATTTTGTAAATTATCGCCAGATGCATCTCGATACCATAATGGGTAGCTCTTGAGTTATAAAATTTCAGAAGACCTTTACTTTCCCATTGTTTAAGGTCAAGCCCAATTGAACCCATATTCCTGATAATTTGTGCTTTGGATTCTTCAAAAGAAACGTATATGCATTTTTCGTTATTTGAACAGAAAACAATTGCAGCACTAGCCGCAAGACTTGTTTTACCTGTACCTGCCGTACCTGAAATTAAAACACTGCTTCCCCTGAAATACCCTTTACCGCCAAGCATGTCATCAAGTTTTTTAACGCCTGTAGAAACCCTTTCATTTGAAACCTTATGTTCCATTTCAACCGATGTAATAGGCATCACGGTAAATCCTGCATCATCTATTAAAAACGGGTATTCATTTGTACCATGCTTTGAGCCTCTGTATTTCAGGACTCTTAATCTTCTGGTTGATATTTGTTCCGATACACGATGGTCTAAAACAATAACACAATCAGATACATATTCTTCAAGTCCGTGTCTTGTTAAAGTATTAACACCTTTTTCGGCAGTAATTATTGCGGTCATACCCCTGTCTTTAAGCCATCTGAAAAGCCGGCGCAGTTCAGCTCTTATAATAAAATCATTGGGAAGAGCCGAAAATAGGGCTTCAAGTGTATCAAGTACAATTCGTTTAGCACCTATTGACCTGATAGCATAATCGATTCTGATAAATAAAGCTTCAAGGTCATACTCTCCTGTTTCTTCAATTTCACTTCTGTCTATACTGATAAAATCAACAATTAGCTTTTTGGATTTAATCAAATGTTCCAGTTCAAATCCCAGTGACGCGGCATTTTCAGTAAGTTCCTTTGCATTTTCCTCAAAAGCAATAAACACCCCGGGCTCATTAAATTGTGTAACCCCTCTGACAAGGAATTCCATAGCAAATAAAGTTTTACCACACCCTGCAGCTCCGCTTACCAATGTTGGACGTCCTTGCGGAAGTCCACCAAGTGTTATTTCATCAAAACCATTTATTCCTGTTGATGATTTTTTTAAGGTTGGTAGTTTTACTTTTTTTATTCTTGTTGAATTTTTATTCATAGTTTGAATTATTATATATGATATTAATTATTTTAATATATAAATAATTATAAATCAATTATAAAAAACCGGTGTAAATAATTTGTACTAAGATAATATATTTGAAATTACTTATTGTACGTATTATTACTTATAAGCAGGTGAAAGTATATACTTTATAAAATAATATATATACAGGCACTGTTTTTTAGAACCGGCATTACAGATAGTAATGCCGGGGGAGACTAAAAAGTTATTGTCGTTTATTTATTACCGTTAACTGCTGATGAGAGCTGGCTTCCGGCTTTGAACTTTGCAACTTTTCTTGCTTTTATCTGCAATGCTTCGCCTGTTTTGGGGTTTCTGCCGGTTCTTGCACTTCTTTTGGAAACCGTAAATGTACCGAATCCGACTAATGATAATCTTCCACCCTTTTTTAAGGTCTTTGTTACTGCACCGATAAATGAATCTAATGCTGCCTTTGCTTGTACCTTTGTTGTTTTGGCATCCGATGCCATCTGGGCAATAAGTTCTTCTCTTGTCATGTAATTATTCCTATTTTTTTAAGTTTATTGAATTGCCGAAAATAATAAAAGAAAGTAAATAAAGGAAGTGTAAAATAAACACCAATTTAAAGTTCTTAGAGTTTAGAGAGTTTAGAGAGTTTAAGGCGTGTCAGGTTTTATTTTGATAAATTGGAATTAACTTAGAGTATCTGATATATTTGCCGGAGAAAGAAAGAACTTAAATTTCCAAATATTGACCTGACAACTGCCTGAAGCTGGCATGCAAGCGTCAACTTAAGCTGATGCATGATTATGTGAATCCGGGAACGTAGAATAAATTATATTTTTTCCCAAATTGAGGAAATCTAAGATTATTCAAATTTCCAATCTAATCCCAAAACTCTAAGAACTCTCTGAACTCTCTGAACTCTCTGAACTCTCCGAACTCTAAAAACTCTCTGAACTCTCCGAACTCTCCAACTCTAAGAACTCTTCTTCTTTATAGTAAATGATGCAATTATTGATACTGCTGCTATAACAACAAAATATATTTTATAATCTCCCGGCATTGCTTTATCTCCGGCAAGTATCAGTATTGGTGCTATGAATGCAATTAATATAAGCGGAATTGAAGTGAACAATAAAATAGTGAATAAAGTATTTTTCGTTTGCTGGTTTTCGGTTTCTTTCATCTTTTTTGGCAATACACGGTACAAAATATTTAGTATCAATATTATTGAAAGCCATACAAGTAAATAAATTAAATACATATTACTTTATATTTTGCTGTTGCAGATGTTTGGGAATATATATTTTTTCTATTAGTTCAAAAATAAACTCTACAATAATTGCAAGCAATGCCGCGGGAATTGCTCCTCTTAAAATTAGCTCAGTGTTATTTAACGCCAAACCTGTAACAATAAACTCACCTAATCCCCCTGCCCCGATAAAAGCAGCAAGTGTAGCTGTTCCTACATTTATTACTGCCGCTGTTCTTATCCCTGTAAATATAGCCGGCAATGCAAGCTGAAACTCTACATATTTCAGCTTCTGCCATTTATTTAACCCGATACCTGAAGCAACTTTTTTTAATATCGGGTCAACTGCAAATAAACCCGATGCTGTATTCCGCAATATAGGAAGCAGGCCGTACAGGAATAATGCAGCAATTGCAGGCACAACACCAATTCCAAATAAAGGTATCATTAATGCAAGCAATGCAATTGATGGAATGGTCTGCAAAAGTCCGGCAATATACAAAACCGGACGTGATACAGCGGAATAGAAATAGACAACTATTCCAAGGGGAACAGCAATTAATATTGCCAGTACTAGTGCTATAAAAGTCAGTTTTAGATGCTCTAATGTTTTAAGTAATATCTCATCCATTACACCTTGCTGTACCGTTATACTTTCCTGCGAAATAAGGTTTTTCTTTTTTATGAATTCCGAAGCAGCATCACCAAAAGTTTTCTTTTCATATAAAACTTTTGAGTTCATTTCCTGCATTTCCTGTTCATTTATTTTGCCTGTCAGTGCAGATAAAATATTTTTAGCCTTTGCATCCAATGATTCTTTATAAAATGAAACTGCTAAATATTTCGGGAAGAAATCTTTATCATCATCCAGTACAACCAAATTATATTTGGGTATTTCGCCGTCAGTTGAGTAAGCATCAGTTAATTGTATCTTCCCTTCTACTAATGCATTATAGGCAAGCCCATGCTCTATGCCTACCGGCTTTTGAGTTAATCCATAAGTTTGAGCAAGATTTTGCCAGCCGTCTTTGCGTTTGAGAAATTCATAGCTCAAAGCCATTATAATTTCAGGATGACCTTTCAGGTCCGATATATTGATAATATTGTATTTACCGGATGTTTGTTTAGTTACGGTAAGTGCATATGTATTATTAAATCCATACGGCCGTGATATTTCAAGCTTGAATTGTTTTTTCAGTTCATTATTTAATTCTTCATGGTTAAGCTTAATATTTGATTTCAAAATTTCTTCGGATAAAGTACCTGTGTACTCAGGATAAATATCAATTGCTCCGTTCTTCAATGCTTCAAAGCAAATGAGAGTTCCGCCAAGGTTAAATACTCTGTCAACTTTGTAGCCGTTGTTTTCAAGCATCTGGGAAATTATTTCACTTAATATATATCCTTCATTAAAATGTTTAGCTCCAACTCTGATGGTTTGAGAAGAAAGAGTTAAATTAATCAAACATAAAAAGAGAAATATTTTGCAAATATTATTTATCATTTATAAATTAATTGCTGCTTTAAATACAAACTTTATGTTTCAATTTTCTTTTTCATATTAATCCCCGATTTTTGTCCTCACCACCTCTTGTGAAACGGATGGGGTGAGGGCATGAACTGAGATTGCTTCACAAAATTTTCCGGATATTCAATAAACCATTTTCACAAACTCACAAACCTTTTCACAAATTCATTTGCAGGATTATTTAATATATCCCCCTTTGTTCCGTATTGCTGAAGCTCACCTCTTTCGAGCATAACAATTCTGTCACCCAGCCTTATTGCTTCACGCATATCATGTGTAACTACAATAATCGTCCTTGGTCCAATTTGCTGAAGCTTTAATATTTTTTCATGAATTTCATTTTTAACATCGGGGTCAAGAGCGCCAAAAGCTTCATCAAGCAAAAATATTCCCGGATTTAAAAGTATTGCACGGCAAATGCCAACCCGCTGCTGTTCGCCGCCTGATAGCTGGTAAGGATATTTAGTCTTAAACTCTTTAGGTAGCTCAACCATATCCATTAATTGCTCTATTCGCTTTTCAATCTCATCTTTACTCTTACCTGCAATCTTTCCCGGAAGGGCAATATTTTCATAAGCTGTCATATGCGGAAAAAGACTTGTACCCTGAACCGAATATCCTATATTCAATCTTACATCAAGTATACGTGCATAATCCAGCTTCTTTCCAAAAACATACATATTCCCTTCAGAAGGCTTTACCAACCCGTTTATCATTTGCAGTAATGTTGATTTCCCGCTTCCGCTTTTACCAATGATAACTGTAATGAGATATTCTTCAATTTTTAAATTGAAATTTTTAATCACATTTATACCATCATAACGATGAGTTATATTTTCAAATATTACAGGATGCAAGATCTATAAGTTTGTTAAGTTTGTTAAGTTTGTTAAGTTTGTTAAGTTTGTTAAGTTTGTCGATTCTTAACTCCCGACTCTCTGACTCCGGACTCTTCGAACTCTCTATTTCTTTTCTGAAATTAAATTTATATTTTTCACGTTATAATATAACAAAACAAGTTTATAAATGGAAAATCAAAATAACTCTATTAATGTTAATGAAGTGGAAAGCTCTTTATCGGGACTTTCATCGAATGAAATGTTTAACCTTTTCAAAAGTGTGAGGAGGCAGACAATCGAGCTGTGCGAACCGCTTGCAATTGAAGATTATGTTGTCCAAACAGATACATTCATGAGCCCTCCACGCTGGCATTTGGGTCATGTTTCATGGTTCTATGAGCAATTATTAAAAAAATACTATAAAGATTTCAAGCCGCATAAGAGTGATTTTTCGTTTTATCTCAATTCTTATTATCAGTCTTTCGGCACGCCGTTTAATAAAGCAAAACGCGGAACAATTTCACGTCCTACGGTCAATGAAACAATCGATTATTGGAGATGGATAAATATGCAGGTCTCTGCATTCTTCAAAGATAATAAGCTTGATGATGAAGTGTATAAAATGTTCCTGCTGGCTTATAATCATGAATGGCAGCACCAGGAATTATTGGTCTATGATATTCAGCATCTGCTTCAGGATAAATATGACCCGAAAGTTATTAAATACCCTCCAAAGCATGTTGGTACTCCGCATAAAAAAGAAATGATAAAGATAAAAGGAGGAATTTTCGAATTGGGGTTCAACCCTGAAAAATGGAATGATTACTTTGCATATGATATCGAAATGCCTATGCATAAAGTTTATTTAAACGATTATGAAATAGATAATGCTCCTGTTACAAATGAAGATTTTCTGCAATTCATTAATGACGGAGGATACAAAAATTTCAAGTATTGGCTATCTGACGGATGGGAAACTGTGAATAAAAATAGATGGGAAGCACCTTTATATTGGGAAAAAGACGAAAATGGGAAATGGTTCAAAAGTGATTTTAAAGGAAAAAGATTTATTGAGGATTTTCCAGATGAACCGGTAATCAATATCAGTTATTATGAAGCAGATGCTTATGCAAGATGGGCAGGCAAGAGATTACCAACCGAAGCAGAGTGGGAAAAAGCTGCAAGCTGGGATGAAGATAAAAATGCTAAAAGGTTATACCCATGGGGAGATGACAATCCAAATGATGTGAACAGTAATTTACTTGAATCAAAAGTATGGGCTCCAACAAATGTGTTTGCATATGAAAAAGGTAAAAGCTATTTCGGCTGTCATGCAATGGTTGGTGATTGCTGGGAATGGACACAATCGGAGTATATGGCATACCCAGGTTTTAAATCAGGATTTGCCGAGTACAACGACAAATGGTTCGGTAATCAGAAAGTACTGCGCGGCGGTTCATTTGGTACTCCGCGGCTATCAACAAGAAATACTTACCGGAACTTCTTCAGACCGGAAGAAAGATGGCTGATTAACGGGTTTAGATGTGCGAAGTGAGTGTATAGAGTGCATAGAGTGCATAGAGTTTGTAAAGTTTGTAAAGTTTGTAAAGAGAGAATCCCGAAGGGATGACATAATGGTAGCAAAGATTATTAGATACGAGAGAGAATCCCGCCTGCCTGCTCTGGCAGGAAGGGATGACATAATAGTAGCAATGATTGCTGGATCAGTAAACTTTTTCTTAAGGTGATTTATAATTGCTCAATCACATCTTTGTAAACAGGCACAGGTTAAAATAATTTTTCTCATCTGTCCAGTATTTGGAGTAATGAAGATTAGAATATGCGGCAATTTCAGCTATCATTTCAGGAGTAAACTTGTGCGAATTTTCCGTGTGTATCTTCTCCCTTTTTTTGAATTTAATGACCTCTCTTATTCCATTAATTGAAACGCATTGGTCTGTCTTTGATACTAAATGCATTTCTATCCTTTTTTTCTCAGTATTAAAAAATGACAAATGCTCAAAATTATCCAAATTAAAATTTCCATCCAGCTCTTTGTTAATTCTATTTAGCAAGTTCAAATTAAATGCTGCTGTTATACCTTCTTTATCGTTATACGCTGCATTTAAGACATTAATATCTTTCACCATATCAAATCCAACAAGTAAGCTGTCACCATAATTCATTTTTGTACTGATATAGCGGATGAACTGCTCTGCATGGAAGAGATCAAAATTACCAATACTTGAGCCAAGGAAAATAATAAGCTTTGGTTCATTGAATAAATGGGAAACACACTCAATTCCTTCTTCATATTCTGCAATTATCCCTGATATTTGTAATCCTTTAATTTTTGAAACTAGCTGTTTGGAACTTGATATCATAATATCGGAAACATCGATTGGCACGTAATGGAGATTCCTTGAATTTTCTTTTAATGCATCAATAATATATCTTGTTTTAACGGAGCTTCCGCTTCCAAGCTCAACAAGCAAGTGTTTATTATGATTGTATTTTGCAATGTCTATTGAATATTTTTTTAAAATTGATGCTTCCGTTCTTGTAACATAATATTCCTCTGTTTCACATATCTTTTCAAAGAGAAGTGAACCTTCATTATCATAAAAATACTTAGGCAGCAAATATTTATTCTCTGCAGTTAGTCCTTTTTTAACATCCTCTGCAAATGTACTTTTTACTTCTTTATTATCGAGATAATAAACCGAAAAGCTGTTATTTACATCAACTTTTTTATTGTATGGTTTTAATGCTGTATTTATCAATGTAGAAATTTTAAATTATAGATTTTAAAGATTATAGCTGAGGAAAAATGCTCAGGTTAATATTATAATCCCTTGTTTTTTCTTATAGTTCCAATGAATTATTAAGTTTTAAGGAAGGAAAAGGTAAGTCATACAGTTTTTACTGTAGTATTAACTGCTTTAAATTTTAAGCGGTGCAATTCGATTAAAACACTGCTTACCAAAATTGCAATCATTGCACCGATCAATACATCAGAAAACCAGTGCTGATTGTGGTAAATTCTGCTTATGCAAGTAATAACAGCAAGTGCATAATAAAATATTTTCAGATATATATTATTGGTTTTAGAAGCAAGCACCATAGATAGGCAAAACGCTACATTGGCATGTCCTGATGACAGAGAGAAATATGAATTATCCGTTAAATCCAATCCGGAGAAAAATAAATCACCCTGGTTTGTATATGGCCGTGCCCTTCCGAAAAAAGATTTAAATATCAATGTTATCAATCCGGCAAAAATATATGTTTCACCAATCAAAAAACCTGTATCACGCATTTTAACTTTTTTGAAAACAAAGCCGGCAATATATAATGCAAGAAATAAATAAAGTGTAGGAGCACCGCTGCCATACCACCTGCCGAAAGTAAAAATGTTATCCCAAAAAGCACTTGAAATGCTGGTTATCAATGCATGGGTTGGTTCATCCAAATAAAATGCAGAAATTATTAAAAAAATGGAAATAATTGATAACTGCCATTTTTGCACAATCATATTAAACGAATTCGGGTAGACCCATTTTAAATCAAACCATAATTGCTTAAGGTCTATAGATAATATGCGTTTTTCTCTTTTGGTTGTCAAATTTATCTACTAATTAAGCATATAAGATATTTAATAAAATTTTTAGAAAAAATACCAGTATGAGTTCTTAGAGGTTAGAGAGTGTATAGAGTGTATAGAGTGTATGGAATGTGCTGCATTGCAGGATTACTGCTATAATGATTAACAATTGCAGTTAGACCAGGGTTACTTATATGGATACGATTGATTGGAAATTAGAGATTACATTTTATAAACAACCCCAGATTAAAATTACCGGATTACCCCTTACAAACCTACTCTCCAAACTCTCAGAACTCTCTAAACTCTATAAACTCTCTCTCGGAATGTTTATAAGTTTACAATGGTTTATCTATAGTTATTTTTATAAATGCATTAATCAGGAGGTAAAAATGAGAAAGTTATTTAATCACCGTTTAATAAGTATATTAACCGGTGTAATTATTATGGCAAATTTTGCCATTATCGGCTGCCAGAAAGATAATAAAACTACTGATATGAGACGGGATACAACTGCTGTTACCAATCCTGATAGGACAAGAACAGATACTGTAAGTGATAAAACCAATATGGGAAAAGATACAGGAATGATCAAGGGTGGTATGACGCTCACATGTTCTTTAATGGGAACAAAAGAAAGTAAAGTATCCGGTACACTTACTTTTACAATGGATGGAAAAAAGGTAAGGGTAACAGGTACTTTAGCGGGTTTGACACCGGGTGAACATGGAATTCACATTCATGAAAAAGGTGATTGCAGTGCACCTGATTTTACATCTGCAGGTGAACACTTTAATCCTAATAAAGGAGCCCATGGAGATATGGATAAAAAAGAAAGCCATATGGGTGACATGGGAAATATTAAAGCCGATAAAGACGGTAAAGCTGAAATAAATGAAACAACTGAGTATGTAGATTTGAACCAAATAGTAGGAAAATCAGTTATAGTTCATGCAAACGAAGATGACCTGAAATCGCAGCCGGCAGGTAATTCGGGACCAAGGATTGCTTGCGGTGTGATACAAAGGTCGAAATAAATTAGTTAGTATTCGAGACAAAGCAAATACCCGCCTAAGTAAGTAGACGGGTATTTTTTATTCTGTTAAGCTATTTTATACCTGTTAAAACAATATTTATTTCAAAAGCTTGCTTCTCACCAAAGCCCAGATTGCCAGTGACATCCCATTAAATATTTCATTTGAAATCACTTTTTCTTCCACTTCCTGCAAGCTTAATTTTACCACTTCAAACTCTTCGGAATCATCCTGTGGAAATTCAACTGATTCTCTTAAATTGCGGGCTATAAATACGTGACAGAATTCCGTTGTTACACCGATGTAAGGATTGAATGAACCGGCATATTCCAGCTCAGCGTCATACTTAATTTCTTCAATCAGTTCCTTCCGAGCTATTTCTTTTGGGTCTTGTCCTTCTTTTATACCGCCGCCGGGAAATTCTAAACTTACACGGTCAGTTAAATACCTGAATTGCTTTAACATCAAAACATGTTCTTCATCTATGAGTGGAACGATAAATGTTGAACCTCCGGTGTGAACATAATGGTACTCACCTTTTTTACCGTTGGGCATTATGTAATTATCTATCCAATAGCTCCACCAGTTATTTTCAAATTTTTTTTCGGAGGAAATAGTGTTCTTTTTACCGTTCATGACAATATGGTGATGGTTTTTTAGTGTGTAAATTTTTCAAGCAGTAGATTTAATTCAAATTGAATTTTTTCTTTTCATCTTCAGAATCATCTTTCTTCCTGCTGTAATCTTTATATGAAGTATAATATATTCCGCCAAGATAAGCTAAAAACAATATTACTCCGATTACACAAAATATTATTAATGCTGTATCCATGTTATGTTTTAATTAATTTTTCTGTTTCGTTAAATAAATCCTTCATTTCAGAAAACAATAAATCAACTTCTTATTTTTATAATGACAAGTATATCATAATCAGAATAATCTTTGAAATTTCCATTATTCCTAAGAATCTACTGATATCAGGCATAGTTTATATTATAATTTTGTTACCTAATATTTTACATAAAATTTAACATTAATTTTCTAATTATTATACTCAAATAATTAAAATCATATCATCCAAATTATTGACACATCCACTAAATAAATCTATCATAATGTCATCCTTCAGGATCTTTATCAAGCGATTCTCCCCACCCCTCCCAGGAGTCCTGATGTCCATTGTGTTCCTTCGGGATGCAAGCAAGAGGCCGGAGGCGAAATTTTATCAACTTTTCGGCTTTAAAATCTATGAACTTTACCAACTATCGAAACTCCTTGAACTCTTGCTTAATTTCTTTACGTCGTTATAGCTTTCCTTCATTAATTCCTTTAACACTTTCACATCCACATCTTCAAGCTTATTTATGTAAAGACATGATTTCCCTGTTTTATATTTCCCGAGCTTTTTCATTAAAACGGTTTTTTCCTCATACCCGGGCATCATATATATTACTAATTGTGCCTTACGCGGTGCAAACCCTATCATAAAGCAATCACCCTCGTGTCCGCTTTTATATTTGTAATGATAATTACCAAAGCCAATCATTGTTGATCCCCACATTACAGGTTCTTTTTTAGTTATCTTTTTCATCATATCAATAATTTTATAACTGTCATCCCTTTTTTTTTCATCAACAGATTTTAAGAATTTATCAATGCTGACTTTTGTTGGTTTTGTTTTTAATTCTGCCATGTTTATTTATAAAATAAATTTACTAATTAATCTTACGCTTGCGTCAGGTCAATTTCAGTTAATTTAAATTCATTCTTTCTCTCTTTACATATCAGTTAATCTAAGTTTATCCAAATCTACAAAAATAAGACCTAACACTGCCACTTAATTTCGAATTTCGAAGTGTCAATGGTGAATTTTTTATCGAAATCTTCCAATCTGCAATCTGCAATCTGTTATCAACTTTCAACCTGCAACTTGCAACCTGCAACCATCACTCTTCCTCATCCCTAAGTGTTTCAAGTACTGAAAAATCCTCCAGTGTTGTTGTATCTCCGGTTACTATACCTTGTGTTGCAATTTCACGAAGCAGTCTTCGCATGATTTTCCCGCTTCTTGTTTTTGGCAATGCTTCGGTTAATCTTATTTCATCAGGTCTTGCAAGTGCTCCGATTTGTTTTACAACCCATTCCTTCAATTCAGCTTTCAGCTCTTCAGAGGGTGCATACTTTCCTTCAAGTGTTACAAAGGCACAAATAGCACTTCCCTTTAAATCATCCGGTCTTCCAACAACTGCGGATTCAGCAACTTTAGCATGGGCAACAAGCGCTGATTCCACTTCTGCCGTACCAATCCTGTGACCGCTTACATTTATTACATCATCAACTCTTCCCATTATCCAGAAATAGCCGTCCTTGTCTTTTCTTGCACCATCGCCTGTAAAATAAATACCGGGGTACTCACTCCAGTACTGCCTTTGATACCTGTGGTCATCTTTATAAATAGTTCTCAGCATAGCAGGCCAGGGTTTTGTAATAACCAGGTAGCCGCCTTCATTTACTTTGCATTTCTTTCCTTCTTTTGTCATAACTTCAGGTACTATGCCAAAGAACGGTAGTGTCACGGTTCCGGGTTTTGTGGGTGTAGCTCCGGGAATCGGCGTTATCATTATTGCACCTGTTTCAGTTTGCCACCATGTATCTACTATGGGACATTTTCCTTTACCGATTACTTTATAATACCACATCCATGCTTCAGGATTGATTGGTTCACCGACAGTTCCCAATAACCTGAGAGTATCCAGCTTATGTTTTCTTGGCCACTCTTCACCCCATTTAATGAATGCACGTATTGCTGTTGGTGCTGTATAAAAAACATTTATTTTATATTTATCTATAATCTTCCAGAACCTGTCAGGATCAGGATAATTGGGAGCTCCTTCATACATTACAGTTGTAGCTCCGTTTAATAAAGGACCATAAACAACATACGAGTGACCTGTCACCCATCCTGCATCGGCAGTGCACCAGTAAATATCTTCTTCCTTAATATCGAAAACATATTTAGTTGTAAGATATGTCATCACTGTATACCCGCCTGTTGTATGAAGTATTCCTTTTGGTTTGCCTGTTGTTCCGCTTGTATAAAGGATGTATAAAGGATGTTCAGAATCAAGCTGTTCAGCGGGACAGACATCATCAACCGAGTGCATAAGCTCATCATACCAGTGGTCACGCCCGTAATGCATTATTACTTCCTGCTCGAGGCGTTTTACTACAACTACATTTTCAACTGTCGGACAATCGGCCATAGCATTATCAACATTTTCTTTAAGCTTAACAATTGTCCCTCTTCTGTAAGCACCATCAGCGGTTACAACAAGCTTTGCCTGGGCATCGTTAATTCTATCAACAAGTGCTGATGAAGAAAATCCGCCGAAAATAATCGAATGCACCGCGCCAATACGTGCACATGCAAGCATGGCAACAGCAATCTCCGGAATCATCGGCATATAAATACAAACCCTGTCACCTTTTTGAATTCCAAGCATTTTTAGAACATTAGCAAACTTGCAAACCTGTGAGTGAAGCTGCTGGTATGTCCATGTTGCAGTATCACCGTTCTCACCTTCCCAGATAATTGCGGCTTTATTTCTGCGCCATGAACCAAGATGCCTGTCAAGACAATTGTATGACATGTTGAGCTTGCCTTTAACAAACCACTGAGCATGAGGCGGTTTCCATTTTAAAACCTCTTTCCACCTTCTGAACCAGTATAACTCCTCTGCTGCTTTAGCCCAAAATTTTTCAGGATTCTTTATTGATTCATTATACATTTTTTTATATTGAGCCATTGATTTGATGTGGGCTCTTCTGGAAAACGGCTCTTTCGGATGAAAGACTCTTTTTTCCTTAGATAAAGAAGTTATCTTTTGTTCCATTCTTTTATATTGTTTTTATAAGTGTTTAATTGAAATGACAGCAATAATAGTTTCCTTTTGAGAAAGATTCAATACAGTGAAGTGTATAGTCCAAAGGACTCCTTCGGAGAGTGTATTGAGTGTGATGTATGCTTGGGGCTAAAAAGAATCTCTCACTATACCTTTTTACACAGAAATAATATTATTATTTTGGATATGTTCGATAAATAAACTATTTTTAATTTCAATTTTATAATGGACAACAATAAAATATTTGAATACCGTACATGCCTTTTATGCGGAAGCAAGGATTATAAAATTGTTTATAAAGGAAAAACCAACATTGTAAAATGTTTGAATTGCGGTTTAACATATTCGAACCCGGGAATCAGGGAAGATGTAAACATAAATATTATATCGGGACACAGAGACCGGGATGTAAAAAGATATAATAATTTAAAAGATTACCAGTTACCCCGCTTTGTAGAAGAACTTGAAGCAATTGAAAGAATAATTAAGCCGGGAAAAATTCTTGATGTCGGCTGCGGCAACGGAAATTTTCTGGAGTGCGCAAAAAACAGAGGATGGGAAACTTACGGTGTAGATATAAACCCGGCATCACTTGAGCCTTGTTCCAATCACGGAAAAATATTTATCGGTTCACTGCATGATGCAAAATTCCAAAACGATTTTTTCGATGTGGTGTTTTCAAGCTCTACATTCTGCTATATGTCTCATCCTTTAAAATTCCTGGAAGATGTAAAACAAATATTAAAGCCGGGAGGCATGCTTGTTATTATTGGTGTTCCCAATGTTACTTCGCTTGATTCATTTATAAAATATGAAAGCCTTGTTAAACCCTATCCGCCGGACCAGGTAAGTTATTACTTCAGAAAAAAAGATCTAAGAAAAATAGTTAAAAACATTGGACTGGAAGTATTCAGGTTAAAAACTTTAGGCTTTGGAATATCAACAGTTAAGCTGCCTGAAGACATCGATAGCAACAGTCCTGAAAAAAAAGAATTTAAAACTGAAATACCACCGCTCGCCAAAGCTGCATCAAAAGGTATTTTGAAATCAGCTATTAAACCTGTTGCAAATACATTATTGAATTTATTTAATTTGGGATATAATTTCAAACTGTACTGCAGGAAACCAATCAGGTAATTAGGGATTTGCATTTACATTTCCTTCCTGCATGACATTAGGCGGAGATGCTCAAAAGGTATTATTTGCTTTCATGGTATAATATTATAAAGAGGAATAAAATCTGAATTTTTCTTTAAACTGATAAATAAGAATTTAAGCCCGAAACAAACTTAATAAGATTTATGTTATTATTCGAAAATAACAGGCAATATCGTAAAAAATCTACCCTATCTATCTTATCATTGAATATCATACAGTGATTAAATATATTTGTTTTTTCACAATAAAATTTTAAAATGGATTATAAAAGAATTAACTACATAGTCGGTGGAGTTGTCCTTCTAATTTCCGCCATCGTTTATCTGACTACGATGCAGCCGACAGTATCCTTTTGGGATTGCGGTGAATTTATTGCATCTGCATACACGCTGTCAGTCCCGCATCCACCAGGAGCACCATTATGGGGAATTGTTGGAAAAGTTGCAACCATGATGCCTTTTGGAGATAACCCTGCTGTCAAAATGAATGCAGTATCAGCCATCAGTTCGGCATTTACAGTGCTCTTTTTATACCTGGTTATCGTTTCAGTAATAAAAAACTGGCGCGGATTTCCTAAAAATAATTGGGATGCTGTTATAGTATTTGGCTCTGCGGCCATTGGTGCATTATCTTATGCTTTCTGTGATTCCTTCTGGTTTAATGCTTTGGAAGCTGAAGTATATGCTTTGGGTACCATGCTCGTCGGGCTGGGAATGTGGCTGCTTATGTACTGGTGGGAAAAAGCTGATGAAAAAGGAAATGAAAAAATACTCATGCTTCTCGGCTACGTCGTCGGACTTTCAATGGGTATCCACTTGCTTGTGGTTCAGTTAATTCTGGTTGCCGGCTTTATATATTATTTTAGAAAGTTTGAATACAATAGAAAATCTTTCTTTATAGCATTTATCATTACCTGTCTTTCTTTCGTTGCTGTATATCCTATTATTGTTATATGGTTTCCTACATGGCTTTCAGGTGATATAAGAACGCTTAAGATAGATAACAGCTCAGTTGTTACATTTTTAGCCGCAATAATAGTACCTGCACTTATATACGGCGTATACTGGGGAATTAAAAACCAGAAGAGAGCGTGGGCATTTGCTTTCGGTGCTATTTTTCTTGTGTTCATTGGTTATTCAATTTATACAGGTGTTTTGTTAAGAGCTAAAGTCGATAATTTACCTATCAATGAAAATGAACCTAAAGACTTAACCACACTTGTAAGCTACTTAAGCCGTGAGCAATACGGCGATGCACCATTCTGGCCAAGAAGATATTCGCAGGAACCTATGCACAGAAGAACATGGACAAATTATTCAAGTGATATGGATTTTATGTGGAACTGGCAGATAAACCATATGTTCAACCGCTACCTTGGATGGCAGTATATTGGAAGAGCAAGCTATAACCAGGATGCAGGAATTGACTGGAGCAAATTATACGGTATACCATTCCTCATTGGATTGTTTGGTTTATTCTATCATTTCCGGAAAGATTGGAAGCTTGGCGTAACGTTTTTATGGGCATTCCTTTTGATGGGTGTGTTCACTGCTTTGTTCCAGCGGCAGCAAGACCCGCAGCCCAGAGAAAGAGATTACTTCTATGAAGGAGCTTTTTTTGTTTATTCGCTGTGGATTGGAATTGGTGTAATGGGCATACTTGAGCTTATAAGAGATGGAATAAAAAATGCGGCCGCAGTAAAAGGCGCAAGTATTGCTTTCCTGCTTTTTGCCTTTATCTTTATTCCGGGAAATATGTATAAGACAAATCATTTTTATAATGACAGATCAAATAATTATGTACCGTTCGATTATGCATATAATATTTTGCAAAGTGTTGCAAAAGACGGAATAGTATTTACAAATGGTGATAACGATACATTCCCTCTCTGGTACCTGCAATCGGTAGGCTACAGGCAGGATGTAAGAATTGTTAACCTGAGCTTACTTAACACTGACTGGTATATAAAGGAAATGAAAAATTCATCGCCTTACGGAGCATTAAAAGTACCAATCAGCTTATCCGATGCACAGATAGAAAAAATGGCACAGGGACCATCAGCATGGAATGACTTTAAAGTAGTTTCTGTTGGAGTTCCGCCTGAAGCGTATCCCGATTCATTAAGATCAAAGGGAGAAACACCCGATAAGCTCGTCTGGAAGATGCCCGCCACAATTAATGCCGGCAACAACCAGAAAGGCATTAAAGTAAGTGACATGATGATATTTGAAATAATTAAGACAAATAACTGGCAAAGACCGATTTATTTCTCTGCAACTGTTAGTGATGATAATTATCAGGGTTTAGATGAGTACCTTGTTGGTGAAGGAATGGCAAAACGCCTTGTTCCTTTCAAAGGTGAAGCAGGCAGACAGTTCAGGGTTAATAACCTGATGTATGAGAACTTCACAACATTAAGACAGGAACCATCCAAAACACCGGCCACGGGGTTTATGTTCAGAGGATACAATGACCCCGATATATTCTTTGAACAGGTAACAATAAATAATGTACAAAATTACCGGTCACAGTATCTGACTATGGCATATTCATATTATGAATCCGATCCGCAAAAGGTAAATAATCTTCTTGATAAGATGGAAGAAATTTTCCCGCGGAAAATAATACCGATAGATTATAGGATTCAGCATGATATAGCAATGATGTATTACAGAGTAGGCAATAATGCAAAATTTAATGAATACTCGGCTGATGTTGAAAAAACCGCGCTCGAAGAATTAAGAAAGAATCCTAATGACATGACCTCCGCTTGGAATCCTTACAAACTCCTGATTGATATTTATGATGCAAGGAATGATTATAAGAGTGAGCTTGAATTACTTGAGCGGATAGACAGGATAGCACCGGGAAGTCCCGAAGTCAAAATGAAAATTGAAACCCTGAAGCAAAAATTACAGGGTCAATAAAAGTCATAAAGAACTAATTAATCCCGCATACCCTTAAGGGTATGCGGGAAAATTATTATACTACGCCATAGGTATTATGCCAAAGAAAAGTCCTTCAAAAACTACAGCAACACATAAACAAAAAACTGCAGTACACGAAAAGCAAATTGATTTAAAAAAATATTTGCTTCCTGTACTGGCAATTACCGGGATTATATTTTATTATTATACAAAGAGCTTTAATTTTATCCAGGACGATTCCTTTATTACATACCGTTATGTAAAATATTTTACAGAAGGACACGGACTAGTATTCAATATCGGTGAAAGGGTTGAAGGATATACATGTTTTCTTTGGGTGATACTGCTTTCTTTTGTTAAGTTATTGGGATTTAACTTTATCTCTTTATCTCAAACACTGGGAATTATATTTTCACTGCTTACTTTATATTTCACATTCCGCATATCAACTGATATTTTTCCCAAAGGAAGAAGCCTGTTATATAACGCGGTGTTCTCACTTGGTGCTGTAATACTGTTGATGTCAAACGGTGCATTTGCATACTGGACAGTCAGCGGCATGGAAACAGGAATGTTTGGCTTCCTTGTTACACTAGGCCTGTATTTATATCTGAAAGAAATTAATACAAAAAACAATACATTCCCCTATTCATTTGTTATATTTCTTTTAGCATCATTGACACGACCGGAAGGAAATTTGATATTTGCAGTAACTGTTCTGCATAAAATGTATATCACTTTAAGAGCAAATACGGATGAAACGAAAAGTAAAGTTAATTTACTTTTTTCAAGAAAGAATATAATATGGCTTTCTGCATATATTATTCCTGCATTGATATATATGATATGGCGATATTCTTATTACGGGTATTTACTGCCAAATACTTTTTATGCTAAGACAGGTTCATCGTGGGAATATTTTAAATCCGGGTTTGACTACTTCCTGGATTTTGCAAAGACATATGGATTGTATGGATTGCTGCTTATTGTATCATTTTTCACATTAAGAAAAAAAGAATGGTTCAATAATTACCTGTACCTTATTCTGGTTTTTTATGTTTTTACAATCTATGTCATCGTTATTGGAGGTGATGTATTAAGACCGGCGAGATTTTTTGTACCGTTAATGCCAGTATTCTACATTCTTGTCCAGGAAGGTTTTGCACAGCTTTTTGCAATGTTTGAAAAGAAAAATTCGTACTCCGGCTCTATTGCTCTGGGTGTTATAGCTATTATTGTAATTGGATATATAACATATAAACCACAATATGAACAGATAAAAAAATACAGCGAGCTTGAAAACGGTTTAGTTGATAAGATGAGAATATCAGGTACATGGCTAAAAACCAAATCAACTGAAGCAGGCAGACCGCTCACAGTTGCAGCAACTACAATAGGTGCAATTTCATATTACTCCGATGTAACATTGATAGATATGCTGGGATTAACTGATAAAGAGATTGCTCACAATCCCCAACCGATACCTGAGATATCTGCAAATGCAGAGATTGGATGGAAGGAAAGAAATTACAACGTAGATTATGTTATATCACGTAAACCTGATTACATATATTTTTCAACAGGAGTGAAACCTAGTGCTTATGCAGAGAGAGGTTTATTTACAAACGATGAATTTTTGAAATATTATTATCCTGCATATTTTACTATTAAAGAGTATAACTTTACCGATTGCATGTACAAAAGAAAACCGGATGAAGATGTAAAGAATATTTCATCACTGCCGGCTAATCCGAATTACAAGAAGATATTTGTAAACCTGTATAACCAGGCTATGAATACATCAAGAGATAAAAGCAAGAACCAGGAAGCATTGAATTTATACAGGCAAACAATAGAAGCAGCTCCTTCGAATTTTGGAACACCGTACCAGATGATTGGTGATATTTATCTGCAAACAAACAATAAAGAAAAAGCTTTCGAAAATTATAAAAAATCAGTTGAACTGGATGATTATAATGTAATATCACATTACCAACTGTACCAGTTATATATGGAAAAAGGTGATACAACAAATGCAATGCAAAGTATAGAGAAGATAAAAAAGTATTCACCGGATTTGCTGAGATGAGTGTTTAGAGTGTTTAGAGTGTTTAGAGTGTTTAGAGTGTTTAGAGTGTTTAGAGTGTTTAGAGTGTTTAGAGTGTTTAGAGTGTTTAGAGTGTTTAGAGTGTTTAGAGTGTTTAGAGTGT
>Ga0105092_10000123_pt1 | contig 36387 bp, 31 predicted proteins | sample PPLLak2March2015_FD_87021 | JGI IMG/M metagenome (GOLD analysis project Ga0105092, IMG submission 87021) | Freshwater sediment microbial communities from Prairie Pothole Lake near Jamestown, North Dakota, USA - PPLs Lake P7 Core (1) Depth... | ecosystem: Environmental > Aquatic > Freshwater >... | reverse complement strand
TCAAACTCCTCGAGTCTCCCCATAAACAACTCCCTCGCATTCTTTTACACTCTTCCGCCGGCTTTTTGTCTCCGCGTTTTTCCGCGGGATATTGTAGAGTATATTAGCCGACAGCGGAGGAGTGGCCGAGTGGTTTAAGGCGGCGGTCTTGAAAACCGCTGTACCCGGAAGGGTACCGTGGGTTCGAATCCTACCTCCTCCGCCACGAAACCCTCGCAGATCACTAGTTCCAGCAGGCAGGCTCGCTTCCCGTTCTTTCCGCTTCACGATTCCCGCGCGAGCATGTTTCCGTTTTGTTTCCGCTCACGCAGTTTTCGCCTGGCTCGCCTTCCCCTCGAGCACGTAGAGGATCTTGCGGGCCGAATGCCGCGGAGAGAACTGTGCGTAATGGGCGTTTCCCCGTGGCCGGGTCGTAGAACACGTACGGACACTCTTCCAGAGGCGGCAGTTCATGAATCGCGGCGATCGCCGCATCGGTGAGCGGCACGTACCGGTATTTCCGCGACTTCGTGTCTTCGGTGAATACGACGAGCCTGGCTGGTTCCTGCACCTGTCCCCACTTGAGCGAGAGAGCTTCCTCCCGCCGGCACCCCGGGGAATAGCATCAAAGCTGCCCTGACGCAGCTGGTAAGACTTTCCGCTCGGGTGGCAGGCAGGCGGCGATCCTGGGGCAATGACGTAACCGCCTTCACCCCGCGTTTCGATCAGCACCTTGGCGGCGTCCTCGCTCGCTCTCCTGAACGCCAGCCGTTGGTTGCCGGCTACGCCGTCGGCGCGGTAATACAGGTGCAACCCGCCGGAAGGGTGTCAACGATGACGAGCTTGGCCAGCAGCTCGCCGGCCTCCTGACGGACCACGCAGTCCTTCCACGAGTCGAACGGGGAACCAGACTCAAAGTCGAGGACCTCAAAAGCGCCGGTCTTCCGCTGCGGCATTCACCGGCCCGACCTGGCGGCCACGTGTGCCAAACTGCGGCACACCGCTCCTCGCTCCTCACACTCCGCGATTACTTAAGGAATGATCACCCGGCGGTGCCGGCAAAGTGTTCGCGCCTACGGCGCCGCGCCAAGCAAAAAGCTTAAAAGCGCTTGTCGCGCACTTTGCGGCAAAACGTGGCACCGCCTTTGAGAAGGCATCTTTTTCTAGGTTTCGCCCCCGCGGCCTTCAAGCTGAAAGCGAAAGGCCGGCGGGGCGAAACCTAACTAAAACCCGAAAAAAGTCACTCGAGGATTACCGGCGGCACAACTGACAGAAATTCCAGACTGAAATCACCGAAAAACTCGGCGGCTACAACGGGTTTCGATGAAGTCAGTCGGACGTACCCCGTATTCTGACCAGTCGTCTGAGGCAGGAGCTCCGTCAAGAGCTTCGCGATCCTCCGCCCCGAATCCAGCTGGATCGTGGTCTTGCCTTGTGACTGACCGTCGGACGAAAGCACCTCTACCGCTGCTTCGACACTGCCGGCCGTGGCGTTGAACAGCGCGAGCCCGGTATACAGGTTCCCGCCATTGGCGACATATCCAAAGACAGCGCTTCGGAGTTGCCGGTCCGTCAGCGGAAGGCTGCTCGCATACTTCGTGGAGCGGTCATAGACGAGAATGTCACCCAGGACCCCGGAGCCGTCAGCAACCACTTCGAGGGAACCGGCCTTGAGCGAGGTTTCAGGAAGATTGAAGAGGGTGGCTAGATCGTCATCTTTGAGCTGCCCCGGCAAGAGAACCTGTTCCGGAGTAACTGACACCCGGCCGTCGTCCCCGATCAGCCGAACCTGGACCTTGCGACTCACCGTATCAGCGTTGATTAACCGAAGGCTGGTGGCGAGCCCGGAGCCGCAGCCGACCTGGGCTGCGTAGGTCCGGTCACTGCCCGAGACGGGAAGGCCCGGCGAGACGAAGAGGCCTTTGCCCCCTCCGAGCGTCACTTGGGCGCAGCCCACGATTCCGTCGCCTTCCACGACATCCACGAGAAGGTAATTGGCGCCTGAAGGCGCAGTCGGAAACAGCTCAGGTAACGATGCGGACAAGAATCCTCGAGCCGCAACCGCCACCTCCACCGAAGCCTGACTCTCGCCCTTCGAAGTGAGGCGAATCCGAGCCGGGGAATCGCTTGGGTTAGCCAGGATCAAGCGCGTGTCGGCACCCTCTCCTTTGAAACCGCTTGCCCCCTGATAAATGCGCGGAAAGTAGAGAGTCTTCTGAGGATCTGTAAGACCGGATATCCCATCGAGTGCACCGGATCCGCCTATCATGGCGAGCGTCACCAAGGACTGGTTGGCGCTGACCCCCACCCAGTCATTAACGGCGTCGCCCGTCTTGAAGATTTCCGAATTCAACTGGGCCACCTGCCCACGGGGCGTGACTTTGAAGGAGGCCGGATTCCCCGGCAAGGGGGAGAGAGCACCCGATGCCGCCCGCGCCCGAAACTCAACGTCCATTCCGGTATTTCCGAAGTTTGACACCGCGAAGCTTCGGAATTGGCCTGTTTGAGGGGACAGCGGGAAGAAAACCTCGGCAGACGCGGAGGTCGTTGCGGAGACTTCCGTGCTCGGTTCACCGATCACGATGTTTTCGTTGTCCGGGTGAGCGTAAGTGACGGTCCGGGCTGTGAAGTAATAGGTGGTGCCGGTCTCAAGCCCTGTCACTCTGAAGAGGTTGGCAGTCTTATCCGGGGTCATGGCAGCAACCGTGTAGGGGCCGCCGGGTGTCTTGCTGCAGAGGATCTGATAACCGCCGCTATCGCCCGAGTAAGGAATCGGTGACCAGGTGAGAGTGACCGAGTTCCCCGAAACTCCGACCACGCCGAGAAGAAACGGGCTGTGGCTCTGCGTCCCTTCAAACTCACCGAGGTGCCGGCTACCGATCAGTTTGAAGATGTCCGGATGATCGGCGATGAGCGCGTTCCATTTCAGGTCCATCCTGAACATGTACGACTCCAGCTTGGCGAACTCTGGAGGGATTGGACCAGTCAAGCGGTTTGCTGACAGGTTCCAGATGGACCAATCGTTTCCGTGAGACTGTGCCAGCTCGGGCGGAATCCTCCCCTCGAGCTGGTTGTGGCTGAGGTCAAGCTGAGTCACGTAAAGGCTCCCGAGCTGCTTTGGAATTTCCCCACTAAATCGGTTCTCGCTCAAGTTGAGGCTGCTCAAACGGGTATTTCCAAGCTCGGGGGGCAGCTGACCATCAAACTGATTTCCAGCGAGATCGAGACTTCCGAGCGAAGTCATCTGGCCGATTTCGGGCGGCAAATGCCCGGAAAGATGATTACCTGAGAGGATAAGGTTGACCAGCTTCTTCAGGCCGGTGGCTTCCTTCGGAAATGGACCGGTCAAATGACCGTCGATATCCAGCGTCGTCAGTTCACTCAAGTCGGCCAGGCTTGACGGGATTGAACCTGTGAACTGCCCTTTCAGAGAGAGAGACTTGAGCTGAGAGAGCCGACCTAGCTCGGTCGGGATGGTACCAGTAAACTCACCACTCAAAGTAAGGCCCTCTAGGCTTTCCATGTTTCCCAACTCGGGCGGGATTTCTCCCGACAGAGTCTTGCTGACGAGGTAGAGCGCCTTTAATTTCCGCAGGTTTCCGAGTTGTGGCGGCAATGGGCCGGCCAGAGGGTTCCCTGACAGATCGAGCTTCACTAGGCTGGATAGGCTCATGATCGCGACCGGAATTTGTGCAAAAGCGTTGTTCCCCAAGCGCAGGTCTTCCAGTTGCTGAAGCCCTGTAAATGAGGGCGGCAATGAGGAGAGTTGATTCGAGTGGGCGTCAAGTATGCGCAGATTCGTCATCTCGCCGATGTCTTCGGGTAACTCCGTGACTCTTCCACCGCCAATGATCAAGTGGGGTAGATTCTTGAGGTGACCCAGACTAGATGGAAGACCGGTTCCGTCAGGAGGGGCGAGAATTAACGTCTGGAGGTTGAGCAAGTTGTTTAGTTGGGGGGGCAAGGACTGCAAAGGATTATCTTGAAGCTCCAGATCAGTCAGAGACTGAAGATTGCCGATCTGGGGGGGCAGGGTGGTAAGTTTGTTGCGGCCGAGGGTCAGTGTCTCCAGGAGAAGAAGGCTGCCTGTCTCGGGCGGCAACGTCTCCAGTTGGTTGTTGTCGGCGTGCAGGGCCTTAAGCTGTCCGAGTTGACCAACCGCGGCAGGTAATGCGGTGAGCTGATTGTACGCAATGTGCAGAGTTTCGAGGGAAGCAAGTCCGCCGATCTCCGTGGGCAAAACAGTTATTCCGTCGCCTGCCAAATAGAGTTTTTTGAGCTGATGCAACTGCCCGATTTCCGGAGGTATCGACGAAATTCGATTAGGGAGGCCTGGGAACCACCCGGAGAGATCAATGCCTGCCAGGTTGAGATTTCTTAGATAGGTCAGATTCCCGATCTCAGGAGGTACTGCTCCGACGAGGTTGAGAGTCGGAAGCGACAACTCAACGACGTGCCCGTTTTCGACCTTCACGCCTCCCCATGTGCCCTCAGTTCCCGCCGGCCCGAGCCAATTTGTGTGATATGTCCAGTGCGGCCCGTCTGTGCTGTTGTAGAGCGCGATCAAGGCTTGACGTTCCTGTTCGGGAATAGCCGACTGGCCGTAAAGCTCTGAAATGAAGCCTAATAGGAAAGGCAGGGAACAGAGAATGAAGGAGAATGAACTTCGACACGCAACGGAAAAAACCTGACTCATAGTGGCCCTCCCTATGGTCCTTGATGCTGTCAGACGTGGAAAGCCGAACTCTGACCTTGCAAGCGTTAAATTTTTCGTTGCTGAGGAAGACCCTGGGGCCAACCGATGCATCTGTGCTGTTGGAGAATGGAAATCAAGATATTCCGTTTCTTCTTTGTGCGGCTTTCGTCCAAATGCCAGTAACGCAAGCGGTTCAGGACGCCCGGTCATTCAAGCGGTCAATATGGCAGGCATGGCATGTGGAGCAAGTTTCGGGCATAGTGATCGATTTCCTGCAGCGCCCACGCTTTAGCAAGTGGATCGCGCAGGTGGCAAATGGGCCGGCGGGAACGAATATCAAGCTGCAAGAATAACCATCTTTGCTCTCTGGCCGGTTTTCCCGTCGAGTGTGGCTGTCAACGTCTTCGACCGGAACGGAAAACCACTGCCTGGACACTGGAACCAGACACTGACCGATTCCTTCGATTTCACATTAAGGGCCGACGACCGTTACAAAGGGTTAACGTGGACCGGAGACGACTCCGACCTTGCCGTCGGATATACCCGCGTAGAAGCAACCACGCCTATCGAGTTTCTGCTCTTTTCCAGGCCTTGGATTCGAGCGGGGCACTGATCTCAGAGGCGAGCATTGAAGGCGATGAACCGAGGAGGTGGGTGGAAGCTGTCGTGGAGCGTGACGTTGCGGGCGAAGTAGATACAGGGATTGCCGTGGTTTATCTGGGCCAGGACGTTACTGCGAGCAACATGCTCACATTTTGGGGCTTGGAAGACGACAATGACCCGTATGGACAATCCACGGGTCTGGGACCGTCCAATCAACTGCTCCGTCAGAAGTCCTTGTTCTTCTCTGAGCTTCCGAAACTGAAGTTGGGCTCCTCAGCTCGGGGCGTACTCAAAGTAACTGGCCTGGGCTCCTTCGTGATCACCACGGTGAGAACAGTGAAAGGACTCCCAAGCTCCAGTCTCCCGCTTGCAAGCGTTCAAACCAGGGCAGAGCTGAAGGTAATTAGTGAGGACAAAGGCGAGCTTTGGGTATCCCGGTCGGGTCTGCAGCTCTTAGTCTTGTGGTTGCTGCACCGCTCCGGTCGGCCTGCTTAATTGGGCGGTAACCCATCGGCGGGGGCGCGGGCGGGAAGTACGCTCGGCTTCGGCGCATCGCATAACGCCGGCGTTATGCGACGCGGCCGACGGATCACGCCGCTTGCGAACGACGCGGCCGGGATAAAGCCTAAAAGCCCCGGCCGCGGCAAGCGTCGCGCCCGTCGGCTGCCCTCGCCTCGCTTAACATAACCATATTATGTTAACTTCCCGCCCGCGCCCCGCCTCGCTGGTTGCCGGTCCCCGCAGGCCGACCTCCGCTCGATCTCGGAAATAGCAAAGGGAGGAAGTATTCTCAGTCGAGAAGCTGCGTGATGGTTTCGAGGAATTGGCGAGCTCGGTCGATGTGCATGCCTGCCACGTCCTGTCCGATGTCGCCGGCGATATCGTAGTCGCTGACTTTCCGGCTGTCGGACGCCTCGATCAGGAACCTGTGAAGTTCAGTCGGGACTAAGCCCGACTTCGCGAATTCGCGGCCAAAGGCGGCGATGACCGCCGAATGTTTGGAGAACGAGAGCCCTTTGCTCAGTAGGAGCGCCTGTGCTGCATAGAGCATCGCGTAGTAGGCCCGCGAGGCTGCAAAACCCGGAAATCCCTGCTCGTTGAGAAGGCTGCCTGCAGCAATGCTCTTCTTAGCTTTATCAATCAGCGCCCACTGTTCAGGTGTCAAGCGGCGATCCCTTCCCGACGGACATTGATCAGCAGCGGGCTCTGCTCGGTCGCGAAGCGCTCTTCGGAAATGAAGACGCATGAAATAACAACGTCGTTCGTGAGCGACAGCGCGGCCGTGATCGGTCCAAGCCTGGCAATCTCAGTCGCCGGATCGACTCGCCCTTTGAGCACGATCAGGATGTCGATATCCGACCCCGGCTGTGCATCTCCTCGAGCTTGGGAGCCGAACAAAATGAGGCTGACGAGCCGGTCGCCATAAGTCGCACGCAGTTCCGACTTCAACGTTGCAAGGATGGGCTTCAGCACTTTCTCCATAGAACCTACCCGGGTCCCGTTTCCTGCAAATTTAACATACGGCAAGCGTTCCATGAACGAGAACACGCTTTGCGCGCCATCCGTGCCCGTTGTTTTGCGCACTTTTGTCATCCTTTCGAATGTTTTGCGGCCCATTTGAATGTTTTGTGCCAATCCGACCCCTTCCAGGCCCTGATTCCATGGCCGGCTACGGTCCTGGAACCCAGTAACGGCGCGGTCCTCAGCCGCCGCGATCGGCCCTTCGTCCCGAAAAATCGGCTCCACAAAATCGATATTTGGTAACCGTTTTTCGACCCTAGAAAACAACCCTCCCCGCCGGATTTCGAAATCGTCAAAAGGTAGGCGAGTTTAGTTGGTCCGGGCAGATTCTGTTGATGTAACAAGGAGTTACGACAGCAGGATGCTGTGCACTCAGAGCTCTCTTCCCCCGTTCTGGCCTGCCGGCGTTGACCTAACTGACGGTCGTGTTCCGGAGCGACTGACCATCTTTTGTCGCTCTTTCGAATGTTTTGTGGAATTGGCGACAGAAGTAAACCCAGGGCGAGGGACTGGAGCCGAATTGAGCCGGTGACGAGTCCCGGAATTCGTTGCCCAGTTTCAGGAAAACGATATGATCTCCTCGAACTGGCAGATCGACCGACGCGCCCGAAAACCTGGTCGGCAAATGACGTGGACGACGGCGGCAACATGTTTCCGAGTTGTTTCCGGTCGAGATGGTAATTGATGGTAGGAACTGGTAGTCCGACCTGTCTCGAATCCATCAATAACTAGTTTAAATGTAAACACTTGGTAGTTCTTGGCAAGCGATCCGGGCTGAACTTGAAAACCGTTGTACCCGAGAGGGTACCGGGGGTTCGAATCCCTCCTCCTCCGCCACGAAACCCTCGTCAGATCAGCAGATTCAGCAGGCAGGCTCGCTTCCCGGTTCTTTCCGCTTCACGATTTCCGCGCGAGGATGTTTCCGTTCAGCAGTCTTCGGCCGCTCACGACTTCGCCCGCAAGAAGCCTAACAAGGAGATCGTTTCTTACAGCGGCACGCTGAAGTCGGTCGCCACCGACTGCATCAAGCCCTGCCGCACCAGCTGGGCGTCGGGCTATACCTCTACTGAAGAGACGGGTCTTACCGCTCCTTCCGCCCCACCCCACTAACGGACCGGCAGCCGCGCAGCCGGCCGAAGGAGCTAAGGAGCCACTTGACTGAGCCCGCCTCAATCCGCGCCATCAAGGCGAGCGGCCAGGGGGTGTTCGAAGTCCCGAATCGCCTGACCGGTGAAGCTCACGAAGTGAAGGTCAGCCAGGTCAGTCCCTCAGCCCCTGCAGCTGCACCGCCGCTCTCCGGCCGCCCTTTGAAAAGACGTGCACTTCACCACCGTATGGGAAGATCGTCGCGTATCCGGTATGCAAGGCGCCGGTCCCCCTGGTCTTCGAGCTGACAGCCCACGCCGGTAGATTGAGAGAAATCGACTATTTCGGGCCCAGGCCTTCAAGTTCGAACTCCAGAGCGGAACCAGGGCCTCCTCGAAAGAAAATGTCAGCCGACGTGTCCGACCCCGTGTTCGCAAGCACCAACTCAGTCCTGAAAGTACGTCACCGAACTGCCCGTCCGCCATCTGCGGGAAGCTCAAGGCCCCTTGATACACAGCCTGCCTTTCCTGGTCAGCCCTCTTCAGTCGGACCTGGCCTGCTCCACCAAACTCCAAAGTGAAGACAAAGGAAATGAAGACGTAATTCGCAGATACACTGGGCAAGCCTTCGGACGGTTGCGTGCTCGGGTTGTCTTACACCGTATCTCTTGGCACCGTTGGTCAAGGTCAGAAACCCCATCTTTCCCGATTCTCCACTATCCGGAGGACGATCTCGGCTGCTTGGCGTGCGGCCTTGTCGCCAGTCCTGAGGCTTTCCTCTTTGAACGAGGCAAGGCGAGCTCTCAGTTGAAGGATCTGTTTTGTTCCAACTGAATCATCGGGCTCAGGATGGATTCCGATTCTTTGTCCGACGATCTCTTTCAAAGTGCAGATCGCGAGGAATTCGTGCGGATCCCAGTCAGACCGGAGGAGTCTTGCAAGGAGTCCATAAAATTGTACCAAGGAATTTTCTGACATTTTTTGTTCCTCCCGTTAGTGCTGTGCACAAATAAAAAAAGCCGGAAATCGGACGATTCCGATTTCCGGCTTCGTTACTTGCGAATTAACCCGGAAAAGATTCTCAGCTAATCTTCGGGCTTCATTCTCGTCGCCAATGACACTCGACGTCAAGGCGCAAGACGATTCGGCCACCCGAGTGCAACAAGGGAGGATCCGGTTCACCGCCAGGCGAGCGTTTGCCGTAATCGTTGAAAATGGTCAAAAGGCGCATACCCGAAATAATGCAGTTGCCCGACCACAATCCCGGGAGCGATGCCTTGTGCCTCGGCAAACCGGGTGATGGCAGCCGCGCTCAAACGAGGCGTGGCCCGCACAAAGGCGTCGAGATCCTTTTTTCGGATGAGGATTTCCGAGGCGAAATGATCTGCCTCTTCTTCTTCAGTCCCCGTCTTTTCCTCCACCTCCAGAAAGATCGCGCGTTTCCTGCCGTGCAGCAGGAGGTGACCGACCTCGTGGAAGAACGTAAACCACAGGACGTCGTCCTTCTTGCCGCGCAGACAGAGCTGAATGACGGCTCGGTTGCCCAGCCAATAGGTTGCGCCGTAAGCACGGATCTTCGGAAGCTCGGGGACGAAGACGACCGCCACTCCTGCCTCCGAGCAGATTCTCTGAAGACGCGGAACGAAATCCTCGGGAGAGAGAACCGTCAAGCGCCGCACGCCGCCCAGACGGCCTCGAAGCGCCTGCCGGCTGAAGGGCCCGCACTCCATCCGCTGGGCCAACAACTCGCCTCTCCGCAACCAGGCGGCCAAGGCAAACCGGTCCGCATCAAACCGGGCTGACTGGCGATACTGAACCTGAACCATTCCTTGGTACCGATCGAAGGCCTCCGGGGACGCGACGCCGAAGAAGTTGAGAACGCCGCGCAAGCGTTCGATGCGGTCCGAGCCCGGCGTGACGTAACCAGCCTTGACCATTGCGGAGACCGGGAAGTTCGAGAGCCAGGTCAAATGTTGCTGCAGCTTGTCTCGTTCCGTCCGCCTCGCAACAGACTCGTCGTACTCCTGCTGCCGCTTGTTCCAGAACGAAGCCGGGACGCCAAGCGAGCGCTCAAGTTGAATTGCTGTTTCCGGAGAAATCCCGAGCTTCCCTTTGATGATCTCGTTGATGATTTTCTTAGGCCGGCCGGTTCGATCGGCGAGCTCGGCCTGCGACATGCCTCGTTCCTCGAGCACGTCGAGAAGCGTCTCCCCCGGATGGGACACCTCATCGGGCGCGTATTCGTTAACAATCTGTTTAGCCATGGTAGTCCTCTATCGACAGGAGCCGGACGGCAGTCACTTTCTCTAGATCCAGTCGGCCGTCTCCAAGGTCCGGCAGTGGGTCGTTCGCCGGTTTGAATACCAGCCGTTGCGGATGCTCCAAATAAATCGCCCACTGGCCCTTTCGATTGGCGACCAGCGGGTGACAATTCCCTGCCAGAGTCATCATCACTCGAAGATTCTCTGCCGCTCGCAAGTCGTCGAGCCGACGCTTCAGACGTCCTGTCGCTTTCTGGCACTTCTTACGAATCTTACTGTTGTCGTAGATGATGTCCAACTAGTGCCCGCCTGATGATATTAACAGTTACTGTTAACGTTTTTCAAGATTTCGATTCTCTCTGTTTTCGTGAATTCTAAGCCGCCGCGCTGACGTCCGCCGTTTTCAGGCCGCTTCCTGGCCCCTTCGGTCGGCCTGGTTGCGCAGGTGGTAGTTGGTCGGCGGGGGCCGCGAGCGTACTTCCCGCCCGCCCCCCCCGCCTCGCTGGTTGCCGGTCCGCGCAGGCCAACCTCCGGTCGATCGCGCAGAGGGCAAGGGGATGAGGACGCTCAGTCGAGGTGATAGCTAAGGAATCAGCAGGCAGGAGCTGTGCCAGAGCACGCTTGCGAATGTCCCCGATTCGGGACATAATAGGCGCGTGAAGCCGGTTGATTTCCACCGAAGGCACTGGACTTCAACCGAGCGCAGCCGGTTTCGATTCGGCAACAGATCGGAGAAGCTCTCCGAGATCTCCAAAAGGGCGTGTCGCTCGGGATGCCGCTCAGTCGCCCAATGACCGATATTGGCCGGGGCGTTCACGAGCTGCGGATCAAAGCTGGGGGATTGACGGTGCGGGTCTTCTACTGCCTGGGCTGATCAGATGCGATCATCGTCTTCCATGCCTTTCAGAAGAAGTCCCAGAAGACGCCTGTTCGTGAAATCAGCATGGCTCGCCAGAGATTGCAGGAGGTGCTAGATGAAGCAGTCGAATCCTGAAAAGCCGGTTCGGACCAAGACGGCTGAGGACTTGGGGCACGCCCTTGGTTTGTCAGCGGCTGAGACGGGAGAGATGGAGTTCCGTTCGGAGCTAACCTGCGAGCTGATCAGGATCATTCATGACGGCACTCTGACCCACGCCGAGATTGCGAAAAAGGCCGGGACGTCGCGCACGCGGGTCACAGCCATCGCCAACGGCAACACCCAGGGTATTTCCACCGATCTTCTGATTCGTGTCCTTTCCGCAACCGGACACAAAGTCGAATTGCGCGTGCGAAAGGCCGTTGCCTGACCCGGCCTGGGCGCGTCAAGATCTGCTGGCGATCCTAACAAGGTGCCAATCCGACTCCTCCCAGGCCCCGATTCCATGGCCGGCTACGGTCCTCGGACCCAGTAATGATGCGGTCCCCAGCCATCGAAATCGCCGGTTCGACCGAAAAAACCGAAGCCACAAAATGGACATTTGATAACCAATTTCCGACCCTCAAAAACGACCCTCCCCGTCCGATCCTGAAACTGTCAAATTAGGAGGGCGACTTCCTTGGCCAGCGCATATTTTGTTGAACAGGCAATGATTTACGTGGGCAAGCTGGCGCGTGCCTGGTGCGGTCTTCCTCTGGTCTGGCCGGCAGAACGGCACCGAGTAGCGATTGTCGATCCGACACCGCTAAATAGCTTTTGTCGTCGCTCTGAATGTTTTGTGAATTCAGGGGCGACTGCGAGGCGCTGGGCCTTCTCACCCGACCGGCGGAGCAACGGCAAATCACCGCCCGATTTTCAGGAAAACGGTATCATCGTCCTGAATTCTTGAAGCCATCTGACTCGCGGCAAAGTATTAAGAAATAGATACTTGACGAAACATATGAACACGGGAGGGGTTATGCCTTCACCGGGAGAGTTTTTGGCACCTTTCCAGCCGGTCGCGGTTGACGAAGCCCTCTCTCCCCCGGCAAGCGGGCGGGTGATCCGGCGCCTTGGACCTGATCAATGGTTCTCGGGCATCAACAGGCCAAGCAAAGGCTGCACGATGCTCGGCAGATCCTGCTTCACCGTTTCCCACACGATTGCGTCGCTCACCCCGAAGTATTGGTGGACCACCAAGTTTCGCATCGCCCGCATCTCAGACCACGGCAACGTGCTGCACTTCGCGCCAATCTCGTCCGGGATATGACGGGCGGCTTCGCCAATCAGGATGAGGTTTCTGACAACGGCATCGACGGTGCGACGGTCGCGTGTGAATTGCTCGAAATCCATGTCCGCTGTGTAGGCCGATACCGCGGCGATCGCATCGAGGATATCTTGAATCCGGAATCTCCAGTCTCTACGCGGCACGGACGGCTTCTTTCAGTATCCGGTCCTTCAAAGCACGATGTAGACCGTCCCGAGTTACCAGGTCGACTCTCTTCTCGAGGAGCTCGGACAGTCGCCTCTGCAGGCGGGCAAACGCGAACAAGCCGATCCGTGACCCAGGTTCGAATTCCACCAGAATGTCGATGTCGCTCCCTGGAGACTCTTCTCCCCGAGCGACTGAACCGAAAATGTAGAGCGCTCTGATCGAAAACTCGCGGATCAACGCCTCCTCGGCGCGCAGTCGGGCGATGGTGGTTGCCACGCTCATTTCAATGAAGCATATCACACGAGATCAACGGCTTTCGGCTTCTACGGCAGTCGGATGCACGGCCCCGGATGTTTCCGAGTTGTTTCCGGTCGAGATGGTAATTGATGGTAAAAACTGGTAGTCCGACCTGTCTAGAATCCATCAATAACCTGTTTAAATGTAAATACTTGGTAGTTTTTGGCAAGTGAGCCGGGCTGAACTTGAAAACCGCTGTACCCGGAAGGGTACCGTGGGTTCGAATCCTATCTCCTCCGCCAGCCTATCAAACATCAGCCTCTTGTCCTACCGGCGACAGACGCAGACACAGAATTGAGCTTACAAACCGCCAGACACCGGTGTATGGTGTGCTCCAGCATGAAGCCGTCAGCCGCTGTACCAGGGGCACTCGCACTCCCACACCGGACCGCTGCCTGCCACCTTGTCCAGCTCGGATTCGCTCAGTTCCGAAATCCGAAGGACAGGTCGGTAACACAATGTACTTCACGGACGGCGACTCCTCGACCACCTTGACTCAATGCCCTCCGGCAGGGCAATCCCTACTTTGGCCACCGCAGCCCGCGGATTCTTCTTCAGCTCCGCTCTAATATTCTCGTCTTCGGCAGCCTTCCTGGTGATGAAGTCCTCCACGCGCTCTCGTGCCGTTTTCGGATCGTCGGTCATTGGTATCTCCGCTTCGACCCGGGCACAATCCGAAGGCCAAGGCATACCCCCAGTACGAGGTCGGGTAGGAGACGAGAGAGCGCAGCACCTCAAGAGAAGCTCCAGTGCCCCAACGAGATGTTACAAAGCTTAGTCGAAGAAACGAATAAGTTTCTGCTGGTCGGCGCCTATGCGATGGCTGCCCACGGCTACCCACGCGCGACAAGGCGAGTCAACGGACACCGCGCCGGGAACCGCGTTCGAACCCGTTTCTCCCTCACAGCATAAAGCAAGCCACCAGGCCGCGAGGGGGCGTAAGGTCAGAACAGACGAAAAAAACGCTAAATTTTTAGCATTATTCTGTGGCTCAGCAGTACAATAGCGGCGAAAAACCTTAGCCTTTGGGGGAGAAGGAGTTGGAGATGGGTATCCCGTGCTTGGTTCGTCTCGCGTCGTTTTTACTCGCCCTGGTCATTGCCGGGCTGCCCGCCCACGCCGGTGTCAACAAGTGGACGCGGATAGGACTGAACAAGCTTTCGGTTTTCACGCTGGCGGCCGATCCTGTCGATCCGAGCATCGTCTACGCGGGTACCAACCATGGACCGTCAGGGCGAGGACGAGGAATCTTCAAAACGACCGACAGCGGGATCCACTGGGAGCAGATCGGCCAGGATCTGCTGAGCCCGTACGGACACGCGAACATCGTGTTTCTCCAGGTTGATCCCCACGACCCAAATACCGTCTACGCTTTGCTGGGCGGCGGCGACGAAATGAAGACAGGATGGTTCAAAAGCACGAATGGGGGAGCAACCTGGACGTCATGCCCGAGTTTTCCGCCCATGACCTCACTGTTCATCCATCCCTCACAGCCGTCGACTCTTTACGGAACCCGCGGCCAGGGAGTGAGCAGATCGACGGACGGCGGCCTCACCTGGACCACATACTTGCGAGGGCTTGGGGGCTGGGTAACTTCTGTTCAGGCGGCACCTGACGGGACAATGATTGCGTTAGCAGAGAAGGTGTATCGGAGCTCAGACCGCGGTGAAACCTGGCATGAATGGATTAACTACCGCGCTTTGTGCCTGACCTTCGATCCGACGGACCCCGCGAACATCTATCTCGGCCGCTGCCAGACAACCGGATTGGAGCCGGGCATCCTAAAGAGTACCGACGGTGGCGCGACCTGGTATGACTACAGCCAGGGATTCTCAATTGTCGCTGACGGCTATCTGGTTCTGTACGAGCCGGCCGAAGCCATCTGGATTGACCCGCTTGACCCCACTCATCTGTTTGCACTGCGGGGAACAAACGGGTTTGGAATCGGCAGCAGTGTGTACACGAGCTTGGATGGAGGAAACACCTGGAATCCGATGGGTCTCGAATGCCGGAGTCAATATGAGCCCCCTGTAAACAAGACGGCCCTTAGCTCGCTGTTGGTCCTCGACGGTTCAGCCTCCACCCTCTACGTTGGATATCAGGACTATGAGTTTGACCGTGATCCTCGTGATCTTAGCGGCCTCTATGCCTCTACCTACGCGCCCGGTGCGCAATTCCCTGATTTGGCGGTGACGACCCAGCCGATTCAGGACGCCAGTTCGATTTTTGAGGTCGCCAAATCAGCATCCTATCGAGTGACCGTCACCAACAATGGGACCGGACCGACTACGGGACCTATCACTGTTGCCGACTTCCTCCCGGCCGGTATGAGTTTCACTTCTCACGAGGGCGCTTCCTGGGACTGTTCAGCCGCCGGGACCTCGGTAACGTGTAGTCGAACGATTTCGCTGGCCGCCGGCTCAAGCGACAGCTTTCTGCTGCGAGTCGGAGTCGGCCTCCCGGCTGCCGGCATTGTGACTAACAAAGTCGTTGTTGACACCCCGGCCGACAACAATGCTGAGGACAATGTCGCTTACACTCCGGTAACCGTTACCAAAGATCCGGGAGTCCTTCACCTTCACGCCGGCCGGTTCCAGGTGGAAGTGCAATGGCAAACTACGCTTGGCTCCGGAGAGGGAACGGCACGGGTTCTCTCTGCAGACTCCGGGTACTTCTGGTTCTTTGAGCCGACGAACATGGAGCTGCTCGTCAAAGTCCTGGACGGCCGGTCAGTCAATCACAGCTTCTGGGTCTTCTATGGCTCCCTGACCGATGTGGCTTTCACCGTGCGAATCACGGATCTCGTTACCGGCCGGATTCAGACGTACCAGAACAGCCAGGGGAGGCAAGCATCGTTTCACGACGTCAGTGCTTTTCCCGACAATTCGACACCGGGTGCCGCGCCGCTGTACACCGGCTTGGCGGCGGGTGACCCGAGCCTGATTGGTCACTGGAAGTTCGATGATCCGGCAAATACCGCTCTGGACAGCTCGGGGTACGAAAATCATCTTGATGAGGCGATTCCCTTTGTACCCGGGGGCCGCGTGGGCGGATGCGCGGGTGGTGCGGAAGGAGCCGCGAGCACGACATTCCGCCTTGGCGACGGCCTGCTCGCCGATATCATGCGGTCGGGCCCAATAACGACCGTGGCCTGGGTCAACCTCGGAAAGGAAGACACCGACAACGGGAACCCCCTGTTGAGCAACCAGTACGGGTATTCCTATAGCCACCAACACGGGGAAGTCTTCGGACTCTACGCCTCCCTGAACGTCTTCGGCGGCCGGATCGGGGGTGACTTCTTGGGCGCGAGTGTGGATGCAGGAGCACAGGCGCAACCGGGCGTCTGGCATCATCTGGCTCTTACCTATGACGGGGAGTACACCCGTTTCTTCCTTGACGGGCAAGCGGTATGCACCGTCCAGCGCTATATCGAGATGCGGGAGGTGGTTTGGCAACTGGGCAGTTCGAAATATGGACACTCCGGGGATTACGCCGGCCTGATTGACGACTTGCGGATCTACAGTCGAGCCCTTGGACCGGAGGAGATCGCCGTGCTAGCCGCCGAGAGCGCCGAGACGCCGGACATGGTCCTCGATTCCCGTTTTACTGTCCGGGTGGACTGGACCACGGCGGCGGGTGCTACCGGCACAGCCTTCGGCATTCCGCTCAGCCGGGACTCGGGTTATTTCTGGTTCTTCGACAAATCGAACGCTGAATTGCTCGTGAAAATTCTCGACGGTCGCTCCGTAAACGGGAAATTCTGGGTCTTTTTCGCATCTCTTACCGACGTCGCGTACACCGTCCGTATCACTGACACTGAAACCGGTGCGGTCCGCGTCTACACGGGAACGCAGGGTATCCAGAGCAGCGGTTACGACTTGGAGGCTTTTTAGTCAGTCGGGTCGTCCTGAGCTGACGGTGTTTCAGGCTTCGGCTGCATCCCCAGACCCTCGTCCGTTCGGTCTTCCCAAGATCGCACAACTCATGCCGGAAGCGGACAGGTGGTCCTTGGTAGTCCCGACCACTCGAGGAGGCCTTAGTCGAAGGCTGAGCACCAAACCATTTTGGAGTGCGGCGGCAACGAGAGGCCGACGCTTTATCAGGCCTCGAGGCGACGCCGCTTTCCCCTATGCCGGATCGAGCCAAACGGCATCAGCATTGAACCGGATCGATTGTGCACAGGGGAAAGCGGCGTCGGCTCGAGGCCTGATAAAGCGTCGGCCTCTCGTTGCCGCCGCACTCCAAAATGGCCTGGCGGCCCCGCGCTCCAAAAAGTAAATGGCATTGGGCGAGACCCCTGCACTCCCAGGGCGACGCCTCCAAGCCGGGTCGGTTCCAAGATGTGTATAAAGATCAGCCTCTGCCGCCGAACTTCAAAATGGTTTGGTGCCAAGTGGTCGTTACCGGCAACACGCCCGCCGGCTTTTTCGAGTCGTTCCAGCGCCTCGGTAGAGCTGGCACGGTTTTTGCTGCCGTCCTGGTTGGACGCCACCGGAGCGTTGTTATGTCCTTGAGAACAGAAATCAAACAAATCCTCAGAGTTCAGTTAAAGAAACCTCGTCTGACGGCCGCCGCAATCCTGACTTTGGCGCTCGGAATTGGTGCTACTACGGCTATCTTCTCGGTCGTCAACGCTCTCTTGATAAAGAATCTGCCGTACCGTGAGCCCGGTCGCCTGGTTGTCCTGCAGGAGGGCTCCAGGGACGGGACTTATCCGCCGTCCTACGCGACATACCTCGACTGGAGGAAAACGAGCAAGAGCTTCGAGCAAATGGCCTGCTACCGACCCGGTACCTGCCTGGTTGTGCGCGACTATTCCGAGCGCTTCACGTGCAAGTGGGTTTCTGCGAACTTATTCTCGACGCTGGGAGTGACTTTTCTCGAGGGACGCTCGTTCAACGCTCATGAAGACTCAGCAGGGGGAAGGCCAGTCGTCATTGTCACGGAATCTTTCTACCAAAGGCACCAGCGGGGCGCGGACGGGAGTCCGGCTGTCAACATTGAGGGCCGAAGCCACGACATCGTCGGAGTAATCCCTTCGGGTTTCCGGCTGTCCGGTGATGCGGATCTCTTCCTTCCGATTGATCCGCGAGCTGCAAACGAGCCGCGCGATCAACACGATGCTCTCACCGTCCTGGGCCGTTTGAAGCCCGGCATAGGCGCCGCGCAGGCGTCTGCCGAGATGCAGCTGATCGCCGCACAGCTCAATAAGCAGTATCCAAGGCCAACCGCCGCTCCGTCGGTGGCCCTCGTCTCTTTTCGAGACTGGGTGGCGGGGAACACCCGGAGCGTGGTTCTGATTTTCTTCGCCGTGGTGGGGCTTGTCTTGCTGATTGCATGCGCCAATGTCGCCACTCTCCTGCTGGCACGGCTGCACGAGCGGCAACATGAGTTCGCTGTTCGTGCAGCACTCGGGGCTGAGAGGAAGGACCTTGTCCGACAGACGTTGGCGGAGAGCCTGGTGTTGTCGTTGGAGGGCAGCATTGTGGGCCTCCTGCTCGCCGATGCCGTCCGAGCCAGCCTCCTCCCCTTTGTTCCGCCGGAAATCGTCCCCCTGGTCAGGATAGATGTTTCAGTGCTCGTCTTCACACTGCTGCTCTCCTGCGTTACGGCACTCCTGTTCGGGCTCTTCCCGGCTCTGCGCTTTTCAGCCTTTGACCTGGTTCGATCACTTAAAGACGGCGAACGCCCCGGGAGCCGGTCGGGCCATCACCGGTTTCGACGGACGCTGGCGGTCGTGGAGATCGGAATGGCTCTCATGCTCGTTGTCTGTGCCGGTCTCATGCTCCGCACAGCCGTAAGGCTCTCTACGACAAAACCTGGTTTTGACACGGAAGGCCTTGTAGGAATGGGGTTCCAGGGCGCGACCATCCGCCTTTACCGAGAAGCCATGACACCACAGGGAATGGACTTCGAGAAGTACGCCAAAGGATTGGAGGTCTACAACAGGGAGCTGCTGCGCAGGCTGGAATCTCTGCCCGGGATAAAGAGCGTGGCCAGCGTCTATCCGCTCCCGATGACGGGAAGTACTTCCAGTCACCCCTATCACCCCGAAGGACGCCCGGTGCCTGGCGATGGCCACTATCCTTTTGCCAGTCTTTACTCCGTGAGCCCCGGCTATTTCAAAACCATGGGTATCCCGCTCGCAGACGGCCGCGTTTTTACGGAGGCAGACCGCTGGGGAACCCTGCCGGTGGTCGTCGTCAACCGGACACTGGCTGATGCCTGCTGGCCGGGGGGCAATCCTATCGGGCATCGATTACGCCTGCCTCTGAGCTTTCCCGGCACCTCGTACACGGTCATTGGAGTGGTAGGAGACACGAAACACAGCGGATTGCATGAGGATCCGATGCCTCAGCTCTACATGTCCTGCTACGCCTTCCCGGCGACCGGTATGCTGGCGGTTCGAAGTGAATTGCCGACAGCGCAGTTAGTTTCCGCGGTTCGGTTGGAGGTGGCGCGGTTCGACAAAGAAGCGGCGGTTTACGATGCGAAACCGATGGAGGATATGGTGTCCGCGACTGTCTCCTACAGTCGACGTATGACCAACCTCTTGACGATCGTGGCAGCCGTGGCCCTCGTTCTCGCCTCGGTCGGAATCTTCGGGGTTATGTCTCAGCGAGTGGGCGAGAGAAGGCACGAGATGGGGGTGCGGATCGCCGTTGGCGCTTCCCCTCGGCGTGTCCTGGGCCTCGTTCTCAGAGAGGCTGCAGTTCTCACTGCCTGCGGGCTGTTGCTGGGGCTCCTGGGCTCCTTTGCACTGACCCGGGTTCTCGCCGCCTGGCTGTTCGGTATCACGGCAACCGATCCGTTCACGTTTGCGGGTGGTTGTTTGTTACTTGGCACGGTTGCACTTATTGCTGCCTACCTGCCCGCGCGCCGCGCGGCTTTGACCGACCCGATCTCCACCCTCAGATGCGCATGACCGGGCGGCTCGACGCGCAGCCTGTGTGGGCAGTATGTGCCCGATCCTGATGCACTTTCCCCTTTGTCAGCCGTCACTTACGGCCTTTGTCCAGGCACGCCGCTTGCAACCGGTTCCCGCGAAGGGGGAAAACATCATGGTCAAGACCATTCTACAGATCGCGGCTCTTTCGTTGGTGGCTTCAACATGGGCGCTCGCGCAAGCGGACGGCCGCCAAGGCACCGGTGACGGATACTTCTTTTTCGGTCCCGGGGTGCAAGCGAGCCGGAGCTGGACCGAAGGCATCATGCAGACTGGGGGCGGGGCAGAGGGGACCTTCTACAAAGGCTTGGGAGTCGGTATCGAAGCTTCGTATCTCTTTCCGCTCGACGGGCCAAGCTATGGCTTCTTCACTCTCGCCCCCAGTGCGATTTACCAGTTCGGGCACGAGGGAAGGACAGTCCCATTCGTGACCGGGGGGTATGCGCTCGCATTCCGAAGCGAAGCGGCAGGTCTGGCTCACTTCGGCGGCGGTGTAATGCACTGGCTAAAGCCGAAATACGGACTGCGGCTGGAGGTCAGGGATCACTACCACAACGCCAACGACTCTCACATCCTGGTTTTTCGGGTTGGATTGGCCGTGCGGTGACGCTACCAGTTTGACCCCGGCCGCCTCGGTCGGGAGGTGTGAGAAAATCGAAGTTGCCGCTAACCGTGCGTCCCATCTCCCGATGGGACCGTGCGATTAAAGCCTGCACGCCAACCGGAGATCCAAGAGAGGGAAGTCTGGAGCATTAGGTGCGACTGCACGGTCCCAATCTGGAGATGGGACCCACGGTTGCCGGCAACTTCGGTTTTCTCCATGACGTATACTTTTCGGATGGGCAAATTGATCAGGATCTGGGTGAAACGGGCTCACCGCGGGCCGATGGACCCGCACGAATCGGGCCTCCTCGTCGCCGGCGCGGGTCTAGAAGATAGTGCGGATCAAGGGGGCCGGCGACAAGTCACCATCCTGGAGTCGGAGCGGTGGGCGAAAATGATGGCGGAGCTACGGTCCGACCTTGATCCTTCCACTCGCCGGGCTAATCTCCTGGTCGAAGGAATTAACCTGATTGACAGCCGAGGAAAGACTCTTCAGATCGGCGCGTGCACGGTTCGAATCTGTGGCGAGACCAAGCCCTGCGAAAGGATGGAAGAAGCCTTGCCGGGCCTGAGGGCCAGCATGTCGGCTCCGTGGAACGGCGGCGCCTACGGAGAGGTATTGACCGGCGGCCCGATCAGAGTCGGTGACGAGATCGAGTGGGCAGACTCTTAGCCCGTGTAAAAGACCCTACGTAAGATTCCTGCTGAAGAATTCTTCCTTGCCGCCTGTGATCCCTGGTGCTACTCTCCACGGTGGCGAGGCGGAGAGTGGGGGGAATCACAAATAAAGTTCTTGTTGTTATCGTCTTCTCGACGTTCGGCTTCTTTACCTGGAACTTCTCGGAGTTCTTCAGCCCCGACGCTATCTACTATTTCGGTCGCCGTCTCGATTCACTCTCGGACCTGGCATCGGCCTTTTTCAGCCTGGATGACCGAGGTCAATATCGGCCCCTTGGCCTGGTCCTGTTTTCCTTTGTTTTCCACCCCCTGCTTGGTTCAGGCACGGCCGGGTATCACCTGATCCCTCTGCTCTTTCATGCTGCCAATATTTTTCTAGTCTACCGGATCGCCCGGGAGTTGCATGCCGATTCAACGGTGGCTCTTAGCGCGGCGTTTTTCTTCGCTCTTCATCGGTGCAATTTCTTCATCACCTTTGGAATCACTTTCCTTCCCGATTTCGCCGGATGTTTTTTCTTTCTCAGCGCTTTCCTCGTGTACATGAAAAGACGCGGTGCGGGAGGCTGGATCTCCGCACTCGTTCTCTTTGTCCTCGGGCTGGGAAACAAGGAAACCGTGGTTGTGTTCCCGGCGGTGCTGCTGTGTTATGAGTGGTTCCGGGCGGGCCGGCCAGGCGGGGAAAGGCGATGGACAGCCCTGTTGAAGCCAGTCCTTCCCTTCTTGGCCGTCAGCGTTCTGTTCACGGCGTTCATGTTCTACCTCCGCGGGAACCTCTATCCGGACGATACGAACCACCCTTACCGCGCTTCATTGGCTGTCGGTTCGCTCATCCCGAAAGTGAAGTACTTTTGGTGGGCTGTGAACCTTCCCCAGGGAAGCGGCCTGGCCGACTTGATGTTGCCGGGCCTGGTCCGGTCTGCATCCATGCCGAAGATCGGAGTCCCCTACCCGTTGCCCACCCTGGCAGCCACCGTGTTTATGTTGCCGATCGCACTGGCCTTGTGCGCGGCCGTTGTGTCAGGCCTGAGAAGAAGGGACCGGTTCGTCATTCTGGGGCTGGCCTCCTTCCTGCTGGCACTGGCTCCCGTCCTGCCTCTGGCAGGCAAAGTCATGCAGCACAACCTGTATTTCTCGGTGTTCGGCCTCTCGCTCCTTTTTGGAGTCTTCGTCAGGCGGATTCTCGAAACGCGCTGGAAGTTCATCGTGCCAAGCATCGTTCTTGCCTACATGTTTAGCACCGGGGTTGGCATTGCGAACAACCGTCATATCTCCTGGCCGGTAACCTCGGCTCGGACTTCCAAACAGCTGCTCGAACGGTTCACCGATGCGGCCCGGTCCCAGCGATTTTGTGAGTCCGGGCATATCCTGATTGCCCGGACGGGCAATCCCGACTTTGTCTGGTACTCGGATGGCGGGAATTTGTTCCGAGTCTTCGGGCCGTGCCCGGAAATCAAGGTGTACTTCGAAGACCTCGGCCAAACGGCACGGAACCCGGACGTCGTCCGCCTCGAACTCGAATAGAAGATCCCCCAAAACCGGCGCCTGTTTCGAGCTGCCTCTAGACATCAGGAAGTTCCGTGTTACACTGAGGACTGATTTGCTCTCGCTTGTTTCCCCGCAACGCTGCAATTGGCGGGCGCGTTTGGGTTAGAGAAAGAGAGTAGCCGGAAAACTAAAACTCGAAGCTCGTCAATGTATCTCTTCCCGCCAATGTTCGAAGCAGATCCTGTTCAAGCTTCCCTTTGTCTCCTGTTTGGAGAAGGAAACTGTCAATGTCCATGAAACTGTATGTCGGCAACCTTTCGTATCAGACCTCCAGCTCGAACCTCGAGGATCTCTTCGCGCAGGCGGGCCGGGTCGAATCGGCTTCGCTTGTGACCGATCGTGACACCGGACGCTCAAGAGGCTTCGGCTTCGTCGAGATGTCGACGCGAGAAGAAGGCGAAAAGGCGATTCAGCAACTCAACGGCACGGAATTCGACGGCCGTAGCCTGACCGTAAGCGAAGCGCGCCCGCGCGAGAATCGCAACGGCGGCGGCGGTGGCGGCGGTCGAAACCGCTGGTAAGATGCTCCGCACCTTCCCCAGAGCCGCTTCGCTTTGCGCGTACGCGGCTCTGGGATACCTCGCCTTTTCAGTTGTATCTCCCGACCCATCTGTGAACAATGGCCGCCTATGCTTTCTTTCAGAGGCGGTATTGCCCGTTTATTTTGGTGTGCCTTTGCGGTGCTGTCAGTTTTTGCGGCCGACGCGCCGAAGCAGATCACCCCGGATCCGAAAGTCGTCGAGGTTGCGAGGCGCACCGGCTACGCGCCCGTTGTCCCGTTTCCGGCTGAAGAGACTGTCGATCCAGCTGCCAGACCCCCTTCCTGGCTTGAGGTTCGTCCTTTCCCTGTCGTTGATGGGAAGCCGATCGTCAGCCGTGGCCTATTCCGAAGCCAAGCCTTGGGCCTCGATGTCGGCTACAACATCTTCCTTCCGCCCGGCTACGATGCCGACCCTTCCAAACGGTTCCCAGTTGTTTACTGGCTTCACGGCCGGAACAACAACGAATACACAAACATCTCTCAGGCCGTTTTTGCGCATGACGCAATCCTGAGCCGCCAGCTGGAACCGCTGATCATCGTCTTTGCCAATGGTCTTGGCCAGGCCTTCTACCTGGATTCGCCGGATGGACGCTATCCTGCCGAGACCCTCGTCATCAAAGAGCTGATACCGCACATTGACGGGAAGTATCGCACCATTCCGACTCGGAGCGGCCGGCACATCGCGGGCATGTCGATGGGCGGGTTCGGCTGCCTCAGGCTGGCCTTCAAGTATCCTGACCTTTTCTCCTCGGTCGTTTCCTATGCGGGAATCTTCCCGCCCGATGGTGTCGTGGCCAACGAACCCAACGTGATTAAGATGACCCGAGGCGATAAGGCGAGTTTCGTAGCGGAGAGCCCCCAGGGACTGCTGGACAAGAACGCCGACCAGATCCGTGATCGTCTCGCGATTCGTATCATCTGCGGTTCTCAGGATCGATTTGTGTCGAGCGCGCGCGAGTTTAACCAGCAGCTGGCAAGGCTGAAAATCGACCACGATTACGAGGAACTGTCTCCTTTCGGCCATGACATAGTGGGAATGTTCCAACGAGCGGGAGTCGAGGGCCTTCAATTCGCGATCGGAGCGGGAGTAAGAGCGCGAAAACAGGCGGTTGAATACGAAATCAACACGAACGTCCCGGTGGGCGTCCAGAAGGTGATTGAGCCGGCTTACCCCGAGGAAGCCAAACAGGCGAGGGTTGAGGGAAAGATTTTTCTCGAGTTGCTTGTGGCGGAGGACGGAAGTGTTAAAGACGTGCGCACGGTTTCGGGGCACCCCAAACTGGCCCAACCGACCGCTGAAGTGTTTCGACGCTGGAAGTTCGACAAGCCGAAGATTGACGGAAAGCCGGGCGAAATCACTATCACGGTCGAAGTCAGATTCCGGTTAGGAGAATAGCCCCCTACTCCCAAACCCCTCCGGCACGTGATGTCCGGCTGGCTTCCGGTTTCGCCATCCGCGCCCTCCAGTGGGACGCGATCATCGTCGACCTGGAGCGGGAAAACCGCACTGATCACCGGCTGTCGTTCGGGGGAGTGATAAGGGTTCCAGGAGAAAAGATCTCAAAGACCCCAAGGACCCCCAAGGACCTCAAGGAAGCCGTCTCTTGTCTTTGGAGTCCTTGGAGTCCTTGAGGTCCTTTAGAAGTACGTCTTAAATGCCGCGAACACCGTGTGGGGCGAGCTGCCGTACTCGCTTTGCGGGAACCCGATCGGCGTCGGCTCTTTCCCCAAGCCGAATTGTCCCCCCATCAGCAGCTCCGAGTTGTTACCGGTAGACCAAACGAACGATGGTATCCACATCGCTGACGGATCGTCCCACCCGATCAGGGCGGTGCTGCTGAAAGCCCAGAGCGGATGAAAACGCCACGTCAAGGACGTTCCCGAATGGTGGCGGCCCAGCGCGTTTATCTCGCCTCGTCTCAACCGGTCGGAGTTGAGGAACAGCAGGTACTCCTCGGCATTGGCGGCGCCATACTGATTCCACGCCGTTTCGAAAATGAGCGTCACTGTGGGTGTCAGTTGGCGGTCGATTCCCACCGATCCCCGCCAGAATACTCCCCGGTCGATCGCCCGGTCCCCGGGGTCGCCGGACTGAGTCCATGAGATCTCACCCCGGACCCCGGTACCGGCGATGTTGGCCGAAAGAAACGCACCTGCCACCTTGTCTTCGTGGAACTGTCCTCCCATGAACCCGAAATCGACTGTATGCACGTTCCAACGGACCAATCCTCCTACGGCCGCGTCCTTTGATCCGTCAGGGCCCAGTATGGCGCCGACCACCTGTGCTTCCGAGTACGCCCCGAGCGGTACGATCAGCCGGGCGGCGTCTACGCCTGGCTTATAGTCCCGATCGATACGGCCAGGGGCGAACGGTGCAAACAGGTCCAGGGCCGGCCAAAAGTAGTTGACGCCCCAAGTGATGGCCTGCCGCCCGACGACCAGGTCAAAAGCGCCCGTGTGAATCTGGATGTTCAGGCGGTCAAACCCCAGGTTAATAGTCAGTTCCTCGCGATTAACCAGGCTTCGGTCCAGATTCAGATAGGTGCGGCTCGCCCCGGTGGCTATGGCCGCGGCAGGGGTTGCCGGCGGAGAGACCAAATCGGTTACGAAGTGAGTCTCAATTTTGACCTTTGAACCGAAAGAGACTTCCGGGACGAGACGGAAGATGAAGAACTCCGAGTCCCGACGTTTCTGGAAAAGGCTCTCTTCGAGGGAGTAGAAGCCGAACCCGCGGACAGAGGCGCCGAGCTTGAAGTCCTGGGCGAGGCAGGTGGAGGGGACGAAGAGCGAAGTCACAAGGAGGGCGAGCAGGGGAGTTGTTCTTCCACCCCAAAGGGGTCGCGCCCCCTTCGGGGTGGAAAAACGCGCACAGATCTCAGTATCTGCCGCTGGCCTCAAAGAAGACTCACGCCTGTTCGACAGCAACTCGCTCATCGCTCTCGATCCGTCCATCCAGGAGATGGATGATGCGGTGGGCTCGCTGCATCACCCGGGGGTCGTGGGTCGAAAAGAGGAACGTCGTTCCGTGTTCCCGGTTCAGCCGGTCCATCAGGTTCAGAAGCGAGAACGCGGTTTCGGTGTCGAGGTTCGCCGTCGGTTCGTCGGCCAGCACCAGTTTTGGCTCGGCCGCGATGGCCCGTGCGACTGCGACGCGTTGCTGCTGTCCACCGGAAAGCTGACCGGGGCGCCGCGATTCGAGGCCCTCCAGCCCCACCTCTTTTAAGAGAGCTCGAATCTTGGCTCGGCGCGTCTCGCCCGCCATGCCGCGAAGCAGCAGGATGAATTCCGCGTTCTCCTCGGCCGACAGTACGGGTATCAGGTTGAAAGCCTGAAAGATGAAACCTACTTCCTCCAACCGCAGGCGTGCCAGTTGATGGCGGTTCAGCTCGGACAAATCCCGGTTGCCCAGCCAGACCTTCCCTGCGGTGGGACGGTCCAATCCCGCGCACAGATTCAAGAGCGTCGTCTTCCCCGATCCCGAGGGACCGGCGATCGCGATAAATTCGCCCCCGTCTGCCTCGAAGGTCACATCCCGGAGCGCGTGAACCGTCTCCTCACCCTGGGTGTACTGCCTCGAAACGCCTTCCAGTCGTAACAGACTGCCTGTTGTTTTGCTATTGCTCATGCCTGACCAAGTAAATGAGCGTCCTGCCCCTTTGCACCGCGCCAGGCGGGAAGGAGCGCCAGGAGGAAAGTCAGAGCGAAAACCAGTTGCGCCGCTCCGAAAATGCGCGTCCAAGTCAGATGTGAGTAAATGACCGGGTCGATGAGAGCACCGCCGGCCGATACCTCTGAGCTGTAAAACAGCGAGAGGGGGAGTCCCCGGTGGTAAAAATAAAGATGCCCGGCATAACCAAGTCCGGTGCCTGCCGCGACGGAAAGAAGCGCAATCCAGACAGCTTCGAGGATCACGAGCAAGAACCGGCGCACGGGGGTGAATCCGAGGGCATCGAGCAATGCGAATTCCCTGCGCCGTTCGAGCACCGACATCAGCAGGGTATTGGCGACCAGGAAAGCGATGATCATGAAGAAAAGGCTGTTGAACACATAGCTGCCGCCATCGTCGATCTTTATGAAATCGCGAAGCTCCGGCATCAGATCGAGCCAGCTCAGGACTTCGACCTCTGGACCCAGCCTCCGCTTGCCGTCTTCGGCGGCCTCTTGCGAGTGCTCGAGTTGGTCGAGCACGATGGCCGTCTGGTGTACCTCGTCTCCGAGCTTGAGCAGTTGTTGCGCCGTGGGCAAGGGAATGAGGATGGTCGCCTGATCGAAATCCTCCAGCCCGGTCCGCATAACTCCCGCCACCCGCAGCAGAAGCGATTGGATCTCGGGAGAATGGGCCGCCTGGACCATCAGGACGAATTTTTCACCAGGCTCAAGCTTCAGCTTACGTGCCACACCTTCGCCGATGACTGCCGTGTTGTCCCGTGTCGATATCAGGAAGTCTCCTCGGATCAGCTTCTCGTGAAAGGACGACACCCCTTTCTCCTTGGCGGGTTCCAGCCCGATAACCCGCACCCCGGTGGCACCGTCGGCCGAAGAGACGAGCCCGGAAGCAAAGACCCGCGACAGCACCTGGGTGATGCCCAGCTGCTTGCGGTTTGACTGGGCCCATGAAGAGACCCGGGCGATCTGTTCCGCTGAGAGGGTTCGCTCAATGCCCCCACGCTCCTGGTATCCCACGGCCTGCACGGCTACGTGCGCCCCACCCAGCCGGACGGCTCCCTGGATCATCTGACGGTGACTCCCATCCCCGATACCAAGGAAGACGAGCAGCAAGCCCAGGCCAAGTGACACTGTCCCCGCAGTCAGGACGGTCCTGCGCGGATTCCTCCAGAGATTCCGCCAGGCGATGATGATGATGATACGAAGGGCGTTCATGTTACGAACTGACAGACTGACAAACTGACAGACTGACAAACTGACAAACTGACAGACTGACAGGGCTGACAGGCTGACAAACTGACAGGCTGACAGGCTGACAGGCTGACAAACTCTGCCAGGCTGACCAGACTGACCAAACGATCGTGATTCTGTCAAGCTGTCAGTCTGTGAGTTTGTCAGTCTGTCAGTCTGTCAGTTTGTCAGTTTGTCAGCCTGTCAGCCTGTCGGCCGTCAGCTGTCGGCCTGCGGCCGGCTTACTGCAGCACCGGTGCTCGCAGGGCTTCGACCGGATCAACCCGCACGGCTCTTCGAGCCGGCAAATATGCCGCAATCAGGGTGGCCACGCAAAGGCTGATGGCCGCACCTATGACCGCGTTCCAGTTCCAGGCGGCCTTCAGCACCGGGTCGACCCGGGCTTGGACCATCGTCAGCTGGCCGGTCCAGCGAGTCAGGTCGAGTCCGTAGACCGAGAAATAGTGCATCATTACGGCTCCGACCCCGAAACCGGCGGCCAGCCCAAGAAGTGCGAGGAACAGGGCCTCCAGCATGATCGTGAGCGTGATGAGGGCCGGTCGCATACCGAAACTGTTCAGCATCCCGATTTCCCGAATTCTCTCGAACGTCGCCATCATCATCGTATTCAGAACGCCGAAAGCCGCGAAAATGACGACCAGGCCGATGATGAAGGCATTGGCCCCGCCCGCCAGCTCCAGGTACTCGCTCAGCTGCGGCAACAGGTCTCGCCAGGTCTGGACAACAATGCCGGTCGGCAGGCCCTGCATCTGGCTTATTTGCCGGCCGACCTCCGCCGCGCCAAGCGGGTCCTGAATGCGAATCGCAATTTCATGGATCCGGCTCGGCTCAAGGGCGAGCAGTAGCTGGAGATCGTCTATCCTGGAAAAGGCGACCGAACGGTCCAGGTAAGCGAGTCCGGTCCGCACAATCCCGGCGACCTTAAACAACTCGTTGCCCAGAGTCCCGTCCGCAGCTTGCGTTACGGCTGCGACTTCGTCGCCTTCGCTGGCATTCAGTTCCTGGGCCAGTGTAACGCCGAGTAGCAGGGATCCTGGCCTGAGCTTGGCCAAGGCATTGGCATCGACGAGCCGGCTTACTTCAGCCTCATGCCTGGGATCGACTCCAATAATCTGGGCCCCGGCCGACTGTTCCCCGGTCGACAGGAGTCCGAACCCAAAAACCCGGGGCGAAACGGCGAGGATCTGCGGATGTCGTTCCAGCCGCTCGAGCAGTCGCGGCCAGTCGTGCCCTTCCAGGTTGCCGACCGTCTCGTAAATGTCGCGGTCGGGCAGGTAGTCCCGATCGTGGATCTGGATATGCCCAACCATCAGTTCGGTGCCGTTGCGCAGCAGTTGGACGACCAGGCCGCGGGCGAGGCCAATCATCGCGATCAGGAAAGCAAAGGCGAAGGCGATGCCGGCTATGGTGATCAGGCTGCGCCGCGAGTTTCTCCAGAGATTTCTCCACCCCAGCCGGACAACGATCATGATCCTCTCAGCGAGTTCAGGGAGAACACTTTTTCCGGGATCTTCACGTCAAAATCAAGTTCCTTGTACTTCATCTCGGTGTACTCACCGGGTTTGTCCTCGGGGGACATTCGCATCCGGGTCGGGACGAGGCGGCCGTCCATGGTCTCGTACTCGGAGAAGTTCGCAACCCGTTTCAGTTGGCCGTCTTCTCCGTAGAACTTCCCCGAGATCGGCATCAGATCGGACTTGCGGATTTGGTAGATGATTCGTCCCCAGACCACCGGAGCCTCGGGCCGCGGAGTGAGGAAGAATTCATATACCTCGACGCGATCCCTGGTTCCCTCGAAATCGATCTTGATGTCGTAGTCGCGAATGAGCCGGCTGTCCTTAACGAGATCATCGTTGGTGAAATGTGATCCCATCCAGGAGGCCATCATCATCGAGGTGGGAATTCTGATCACCCGATCGATCTTGGGGAGGTAGTTCCAGATGTTGTCGCCGACGCGTAAGGTTGCCGTGCCCTGGTCTTTCTTCGGCGCCTCCACGCGGACGAGCACCTTCTCGGTGCCTTCGGACCAAATCCTGAGCTCGGTTGTCCGCTTCCATTGCCGGGTGGCCACGGTCATCTCCACCCATCCCAATGACGAATCCCCCCGCAGCAGGCGGTCTACTTTATCGATGATTTCCCGTGCTTCCTTCTGGCTGGGTTGTCCGAAAGGCGCGCTGGTGGCACCAAGCAGAATCAGAAGGAGCGTGACGATTGGGTATCGCATGTTTCTACACATCATACTTGAGAAAGGACCTCAAGGACTCAAGGACCCCAAGGACAGAGCTGGCTTTGCTCTGTCCTTGGGGTCCTTGGGGTCGTTGAGGTCCTTTTTCTATCCCATCTTTACATCCTGAACGTCCACCGCAGCTTGATCGCCAGCATCTCGTTCTCGGGCAGCAGAGAAAGGTCCCGTGAGGGCAGCAAGCGTTGCCAGCCGCGATTCCAGACGACAAACAAATCCCTGCCGGGGCTGAAGGTCCAGCGTAGTCGCGTGTTAGTGCCGAGGTTCTGGGATTCGGTGTCGTACTGGACAAAACTGGTGAGCACGATGTTCGGGTTCCAGGCAAAAGCGATCTGCGGCTGCCACAATCGCTGAACGAAGTTGCCCTGCGCCAACGTAGCAAAGTTGTTCTCCACTTCAAGACGAAACTGCCAACGACCCTCGTTCGACGTCCAGCTCAGTTGGCTGGCCCATTGGGTCAGATGCCCGTTGTAGAAACTGCCCAGTCCAATCTCGGTTTCGATCTGCCACGGGCGGTGCTCGCTAGTCTCTGCCTCAATCTGAACACGGTTGAAGCGGTACCCTCCCAACGGAAGAGTCACGCCGTCACTGATCTCGAAGGGCTCGGGCAGGAATTCATACTGAGGCGAATAGGTGAGTGAAAAGGTCTCGCCGGATTCCAGCTGAAATTCCACTGGAGTCAGGGTGTACTCCCACGACTCGTTGACTCCGTCAAGGTTAGTGAATCTCGTGTAGTAGCTCCGGAAATAAGCCTGGCGTATCCACCCGAAACGGCTGTCCTTGCGCGGCCGGGGCTTGATTGAACACCCGCCGCGGTACTGGCGGGTACCCGGGCGGGGAAGGAAACCCAGGGCAGGATCGAGCGCTTCGCCGAACCGATTCATGATGGTGAAGCAATCAAGGAAATCATTCGGATAGTCCACCTTGAAGCCCCAGCCGCCGCGATCTCCGTCGGGAACGTCTCCGGAGGCCATGGCGGCGAAAGCCCCAATTTGAAGGTTCTTATTGCCCCTGAATTCCGACGTCCGCCAGACCGCGTCTACGCCGGTCAGAGTATTCTGGTCCAAGCCGTTCGGGTCGCCATGGGTAACGATGCTTCCCACACGCAGTTGGGAGTTGACGTCGTAAGAGGCGCGTCCGGCAAAGAGATTCGTGCCCGGCGCCAGGGGCGTGTCTCGAGTCTGGACGTCGAGCACGGCCAGGTTCCATTTGCCCATCCGGCCGTTGAGCTTCAGGCCTCCGCCAAGCGGGACCTGCTGGCCTTCGAGCAGGCCGACGCGGCGACTGAAGAAGGGAATAAAGGTTTCTCCGAGGGAGAGCCCGAATTCAAACTGGTTCGCGCCTTCCAGAAAAAAGGCCCGCTTCTCGGGAAAAAACAAGGGGAAACGGGTCAGGTTGATCTGCCGGGCATCCACTTCGGTTTCGGCGAAGTCCGTGTTGATCGTAAAAACAGAGGCCAGCTGGGGCGTTATGCGCCAAGTGAAATCAAGGCCTTCTGTGCCCTGCCAGACTCGATCACTGCCTCGGAATTCGCCGCTCATTTTCCCTATCGCGTAGGGGGCGACTTCCAGGCCGCGGCCCTGCTCCAGGCTGGCAACCCCTTTCAAGTTCCCGGCTCGGCTCAAGTCTGTGATAAAAGAGTCGAGGGTCGGCGAGCTCCATCGGAGCGTTACCCTTTTTCGTGCGACGAATCGCTCAAGGTTCAATCCCCAGCGTTGAAGACCGGGCGTGAAGTTTAGGCTGCGTGAAGGGATCTCGATTTCAGCCGTCCAGCCGTCCACGGTTTTCGCGGTTCGGGCATCCCATACTCCGTCCCAATCAAGGGAGGCATTTTCGGGATCAGCGATCAGCCCGTCGACGCGCGCCCCGGCCGCGTTGATCTGGAAGAAATAACCGGTTCTCCGATCGCCATAGCTGTCGAGCGCAATCGTTACATTATCGTCCCCCATCATGAAGCCATCCCGCTGCATGGTATGGATGGCAATGCCACGCGGATCGGGATCCTTGCAGTCAAAGCCGAAGTAGAGAGTGTCGCCGGTTATGAGGACCGTAACTCGCGTGTCATAAGGGGTCGGCTGCCCCGGTTCCGGCGATTGCTGGACGAGTATTGCTTCCGGAGTGACTGATCGCCAAGCCGGCTCATCCAGATGGCCGTCCAACTGCACCTTGTCCGGCGTGACTTTTGCGATAACGGTGGGCGAATCCGGAGCTGCTGCTCGTAGCGAAGCACAGAGTGTAAGAAGCGTTAAGAGCGCTAGAATTCGAGCAAGCATCGGCATCCTGAATGGGTCATTAAGCAGGCGCCATGGGGGCCCAAAACGAATTATAGGGTCACGCGCCGGTGCAACAGAAGCCCCACAACCTGAAACCACAGTAGCGATTCGCTTGGTTTAAGGAACCCACTGTGCGCCTCTCCTCTGCCCCCCGCCTCATTTGACTCTAACGGGAGCCACGGTCTATCTTTAACCCTTAGTAGACGCACGATTCGTCTGCAGAGCCGCAAGCGCAGCGCTTTTTTGCGGAGGGCGTCGGGTACGAGGTTCAAAGGCACAAATGCGGCCAGTCCCGGTGCTTAGCTTCGTATCCGGCGCGCTCCGCAAAAAAGCGCTGCGCTTGCGGCTCGGCAGGCTATGGATGCGCCACCAGGGAGAAGCCAGATATGTCGTTACGCTCCTCACCGTTTGGGTCGACTGTCGCCATGAAGTACTTCATGGCCCTCACCGGCCTCGGTTGGACGGTGTTTGTGATCGCTCACCTGATTGGGAACTTGCTTTTGCTTTCCGCCGATCACGACGCTTTCAACCGATACTCCCATACTCTTGTCGGACTCGGTTTTCCTCTGATCGCCGCCGAGATCGTCCTGTTGATCGGCCTTCTGGTTCATATTTTCTCGGCCATCCTGGTGACGTTCGATAATTGGCAGGCAAGATCCAAGGGCTATGCGGTGTATAAGACCCGCGGAAAACCGAGCAAGAAGACCATCTCCTCCAGCACCATGATCTGGACAGGGCTCGTTCTGCTCGTATTTATTCCCCTGCATGTCTACACGTTCAAGTATGGACCAAACATTCAGCAGGGCTACGTGGTGACCCTGGATGGGGACCAGGTGCGAGACATGCGACGACTTGTCATCGAGACGTTCAGCAACACGTATTACGTGGTCTGGTACGTTGTCGTGATGGTGCTCCTCGGCTTTCACCTGCGCCATGGCTTCTGGAGCGCCTTCCAGTCTCTCGGGCTTTACCATCCCCGGTTGACGCCCGTCGCCTACGGCCTCGGAGTGCTGGTTGGTCTTACTCTCGCGGTCGGCTTCGTTTTCATACCGATCTGGGTCTACCTCACCGGAGCACCTTTATGAGCAGCAATGGAAACTTGAATGCGAGGATTCCCGGCGGTCCCGTGCAGGAGAAGTGGGAGAAGCGGCGTTTCGAAGTGAAGTTGGTGAACCCGTCCAACAAGCGCAAATTCAAGATCATCGTGGTTGGAACCGGGCTGGCCGGCGCTTCCGCTGCGGCGAGCTTGGCCGAGCTCGGTTACGAAGTCCTGGCCTTCTGCATTCAGGACTCACCTCGCCGTGCCCATAGCATCGCGGCTCAGGGAGGCATCAATGCCGCCAAAAACTACGCCAATGACGGCGACAGTATCTGGCGGCTCTTTTATGACACCGTCAAGGGCGGAGACTACCGGGGCCGCGAAGCCAATATCTACCGGCTGGCACAGGTAAGCGTCAACATCATCGATCAGTGCGTCGCCCAGGGGGTCCCGTTCGCGCGGGAGTACGGCGGGTTGCTGGAGACCAGGTCATTCGGTGGGACCCAGGTGGCACGGACCTTCTACGCCAGGGGCCAAACTGGTCAGCAACTGCTTCTAGGGGCCTACCAGGCGATGATGCGCCAGGTGGACAAGGGGAAGATCGTCTGCTTGCCCCGCCGCGAAATGCTGGACCTCGTGCTGGTTGATGGAAAGGCTCGCGGTATCGTGGTTCGCGACCTTCTGACTGGCGAAATCGAGCGCCATGTCGGCCACGCGGTCGTGCTTGCGACCGGCGGCTACGGTAACGCCTATTACCTCTCCACGAACGCCGTGAACTCCAACGCCTCGGCGATCTGGCGGTGCTACAAGCGCGGCGCGTTTTTTGCGAATCCATGTTTTACACAGATCCACCCCACCTGTATCCCGGTTTCTGGTGAACACCAGTCCAAACTGACCCTCATGAGCGAAAGCTTGCGTAACGACGGCCGGGTGTGGGTGCCCAGGAAGAAAGGAGATCCGCGCCCGCCCAGCCAGATCCCGGAGGGCGAACGGGACTACTATCTCGAGCGCAAGTATCCGAGCTTCGGGAATCTTGTTCCGCGTGACATCGCTTCCCGCAGCGCCAAGGAGGTATGCGACGAGGAACGGGGCGTGGGCGAGTCCGGACTCGCTGTCTTCCTGGATTTCGAGGACACGATCAAGCGCGAAGGGGTCGACTATATTCGCGAGAAGTATGGAAACCTCTTCGACATGTACGACCGGATCACGGGCGAAGATCCGTACCGCACGCCCATGAGGATCTATCCCGCCGTCCATTACACGATGGGCGGATTGTGGGTCGACTACGACCTGATGAGCACCATTCCCGGGCTCTTTATTCTCGGTGAAGCGAATTTCTCGGATCACGGTGCCAACCGCCTGGGCGCGAGCGCCTTGATGCAGGGACTCGCGGACGGCTATTTCATCATCCCGTACACCCTCGGAGATTACATCGCCACCTCGTCCTTTCGTCCCACCTCAGAGGACGCCGAGGAATTCAAACAATGCGCCGATCAAGCTCGAGCGCGGTTGGAAACGCTTCTCTCGATCAAGGGCCGCAGAACTCCCAGGGAGTTTCACCGGGAGGTCGGGCAGATCATGTGGAACTACGTGGGGATGGCCCGGAACGAGGCTGGCCTCAAGCACGCGATACAGGAGCTCCGCCGTGTTCGGGAGGAGTTATGGCAGGATCTGAAAGTGCCGGGGAGCAATGACATGCTCAACAAAAACCTGGAGATGGCCAGCCGAATTGCCGACTACACCGAGTTGGGTGAATTGACGGCGCTCGACGCCTTACATCGCAAGGAGTCGTGCGGCGGTCATTTCCGGGAAGATTCGCAAACGCCGGAGGGAGAAGCTAAACGCGACGACGCGAACTTCTCATACGTGGCTGCCTGGGAGTATACGGGCGGGAAGGGCGAACCTCTTCTCCATAAGGAACCGCTCAATTTCGAGTACGTCGCGCCTACGCAACGGACCTATAAGTAACGGGTGAAGAATGGACCAGGGAAAACACCAGGGAATGACGCTCTATCTGAAGATTTGGCGGCAAGCGGGGCCGAATGTCGAGGGGAAATTCGTCGACTACAAGCTGCTCGACGTCTCCCCCAACATGTCGTTCCTCGAGATGCTCGACGTTCTAAATGAAGATCTGATAAAAAAAGATGAATTGCCGATCGAGTTCGACAACGATTGCCGCGAAGGCATCTGCGGTATGTGCGGCATGGTCATTAACGGCTCCGCCCACGGGCATCAGGACGGGACGACGGTCTGCCAGCTGCACATGCGCCACTTCAAGGACGGTGACCGAATCACCATCGAGCCATGGCGGGCGCGGGCCTTCCCGGTGATCAAAGACCTGGTGGTTGACCGGAGCGCTCTAGATCGCATCATCGCGGCCGGCGGTTTCATCTCAGTCGATACGGGCGGCGCGCCCGACGCCAATTCCCTTCCAATCTCCAAGCCGCAGGTCGAGGAGGCGATGGACGCCGCCGCCTGTATCCAGTGCGGCGCGTGCGTCGCCGCGTGCCCGAATGGTTCCGCGGCGCTGTTCACCGGCGCCAAGATTACTCACCTCGCGAGTCTCCCACAGGGCGAACCGGAACGGCGGATCCGTGCATTGCGGATGATCAGACAGATGGACTTGGAAGGGTTCGGCAACTGCTCAAACCACGGCGAGTGCGAAGCCGTCTGCCCGAAAGATATCCCGATCAAAGTTATTGCGAAGATGCGGAGGGAGTATCTACGAGGGCTTCTCAAATAGAAGTCGGAGTCAGAAGTCAGAAGTCAGAAGTCAGAAGTCAGAAGTCAGAAGTCAGAAGTCAGAAGTCAGAAGTCAGAAGTCAGAAGTC
>Ga0105092_10000120_pt1 | contig 36631 bp, 45 predicted proteins | sample PPLLak2March2015_FD_87021 | JGI IMG/M metagenome (GOLD analysis project Ga0105092, IMG submission 87021) | Freshwater sediment microbial communities from Prairie Pothole Lake near Jamestown, North Dakota, USA - PPLs Lake P7 Core (1) Depth... | ecosystem: Environmental > Aquatic > Freshwater >... | reverse complement strand
ATCGATTTAGTTACCAAAAAAGGGACACGAAATGAGATATACTAAATTTTGCAAATGATCTGAATGATGAAACTAAATGATTATAAGATTTTACCAAGTTAAGATACGTGGTTTCTATTCATATCCAATTACTAAATTAAACTAAAAAATTATTAAATTGTGTAAAAATTATACTCGTGCTATCAGGAAATAATTGCAACTAAAGAGTCTATTAAAATAAATTTGTTATTTCCTTGCCTTCCACAAGACAAATACTGATACTGCTGCCATCATACCTGCAAGAATTAAAAGTACCTGTAATGGAAATCCACCCGTTGCTGTCGAAGTTCCTTCAGGAGCATTCTCGGTGACAAATGCAACTTCAGAGTTTCCACTTTTAGTTACGGTTGCAAAGCCACCAATTTGAATTTGACCACTTGGTGGAGGATGACTTGCATGGACCTCGACATTTGTACCATCGATTACTGCACTTGCATCAGATTCTTTTGCTTCCATAACTCCTTCTCTAAAGCTACTTTCACCTAATGAGAATATTGAAACTACCCGAGAACCTCCCAATTCTTGGTATCCTGAACCGGCGGTCGAAGCTTGGCTGCCCGTTGGGTCAAACAAGAAATGCCAACGGTCCATGGGGACAGCAATATCTTCAAAATTAAATAATGGTGTTTGAAATATCTCATTTGCTTCACTTGAATTCAGTTGCTGTGCTAATTCAGGAAATTGGACTTGAAGTAAACTTAATGGATAGTTAATACTCATATTACCAATGTCAGGTACTTGGAGTTCAAGAGGTCTAGAGGTATGAAATCCTCTCCAGTCTAAATCAACCAGAGCTCCTGCCGATTCAGAAGTATTGCTCGGAAGAGTGAATCCGCTTATGCTTGGTGTAAAGACCACCTTGTATGACACACTCAGCCTGTCGCTACTTCCCTTCATCGTTCCAGTGTAATCAACTGTAGCATTTTCTATTGAGATCGGACTTTGCTTTTCCGTAAAGATATCCTGATTTATGCCGGAGATTAGTTCTGCCATGCCTGGAGTAGAAGCGTTTGCTTTAAACCTGACACTTTCATCAACCGTAGCTAATTTTTTACCTAGCTCACTTGTCGGGTCAAATTGCAATGTAATAAACCGATTGGCGGTAAATACTGGCTCAGCTTGATTTAGTATAGGAGACAATACGGTCGTCATTTGAACTGCATAGGAATTTGAGATAATTGATGTAACTGTGAATGTTATCAAAAAAATTACCATAATGAATCTGAAACTATTCACATGGTAGAGACTGATTCGACCTGTTTATAATCTTTATCGAATACACTAGCTTTTTGTCATACAGACTAATTTCAACCACGATAGTCCTTCCAAATTCTATGATTCATAGATATCATGATGTCAATTTAGGAAAATTTAAAAAAGTTGTAGGCCAACTAGTGTTCTTTTATATTGATTACTCTATTAGCGGGAGGAACAGGATCGGTAAAACTAGCGCGAGGGTTATCTAAGACAACGGATGAGTTGGCGGTGGTATCAAATATTGCAGACAATATTTGGATTCATGGGCTCTACATATGTCCAGATATTGATACGATAGTGTATGGTTTGGCTGGTCTCCTAGACAAAAGCAGAGGATGGGGTGTTGCAGATGATTCATTTGTTTTTATGGAGCAAATGAAGAGACTTGAACAGGATTATTGGTTTAAAATCGGCGATAAGGATCTAGCTCTTCATATTGTTAGAACTAATTTTCTAAAAGAGGGAAAATCTCTTTCTTGGATTACAGAATGGATACGAAAAAAACTATCGGTTTCACCTGTCATTATTCCTGCTTCAGATGATCATTTTGAAACTAGAATAGAAACTCCAATCGGCGATATGCATATTCAAGAATATTGGGTCAAACATCGTGCAGAGTTAGATATTTCAAAAATAAGATACAAAGATATTGAAAAAGTAATTCCAAGTGTCAAGGCGCTTAAGGTTATTAGAAATTCTGATATGATAGTAATTGCTCCGGGTAATCCAATTTCCAGCATTGGTCCAATAACTTCAATACCTTCAATCAGAAAGGAACTTTCCTTAAGGAAGGAAAAAGTAGTCGCAGTTAGTCCGCTAATTGGGAATGCAGCACTAAGTGGTCCGGCCTCAAAATACATGAATGCAATGGGTATAGAATCATCTCCAATTGGAATAGCTTCTCATTATGTGGACTTTGTATCGAATTTGGTGATCTCTGAATCTGACAAGGAATATGAAAATCAGATTAGGAACATTGGGGTCAACGTATACAAGACTAATATTATCATGGACAATGAGCAGGACGAAATTAATTTGTCCAATTATATACTAAATCTTTTCAATAAGCATAAACTATGAAAATCACAGCATTAATTCCAGTTAAACAGTTTGAATTAAGCAAGACGAGATTGGAACTTACTAGAAATCAAAAAAATGTGTTAACTGAATTGATGATAAAATCAACAATCATTAATTTGAAAAAATGTAAAAGTATCTCCACAATAGTAACTATTTCGGCAGATGAGAAGGTAGAAAAAATTTCTAATTATTATGACGTCAAATTCCTTTTTTCAAAGGAAAAAGGAGTGAATTACGCTGTTGAGATTGGTGATAATTATTGTAAAGAAAACCTAGTTAATACAAATATCGTAGTGCCCATAGATTTGATCTTTCTAGATCCAAATGAGATTGAACTATTGTTATCAATGTCTAGAAAATTTCACAAATGTTCTATCATTGTTCCTTCTATGAGAATGGACGGAACAAACCTACTGATAAGACGACCTTTTAACTTGTATGAGACCTCCTATGATAATAATAGTTATTACAACCATATCCAATCCTCAAAAAAGACCGGTGCACGGACCATAGTCGTAGAGTCTGTAAACTTGGCAGAAGATCTGGATACAATGGAGGATTATGAGAGAATCACAGCTCATCCCATCAACAAGCTTTCTAGGTTAATTTCCAGAATACCGAACGTGATATGAAAAACATCCTACATTATAATTTGTGAAGATGAGAATATGGAAAAATAGAAAATTATGTGATGCTTGGAAGGTTTGTCCTTGTAAGTTTTGAAATCATACCATTGAATGCAAAGTTAACAATTAGAAACCATCCCCACAAATATATCTGCCCGACTTCTCTACACGGTCCTTTATGAGTACCATCCGGATTCTTTTTTATGTCATTGTTTACGTTCTCTTGATTGCATGTTATGAATGGAATTTCAGGGTGGATCGGAGAAAGTGCTACTACTCCTCCAAAAATCTGCGGGAAAACTAGGATCCAAAGCAGAAACGATGGGATCATATAGATAAACATAGGTTTCATTTGCTGTTGCTGGATTTCCAGGTTCATTTTATTAACATATGCCTGCTTTTTCTTTAGTTCTGCGATCTGGGCTTTATCTTGCTTTTTGACAGCGGCCATCATCTGTTTTCTAAATTCAACTGATTCTTTCATAATTTTACTCATTTTTTCAATATCAGTAGTTTTCTTTCTAAGCAATGCGAATGCTATATTCATGGCTATGGCGATAAGAGCAGCTATAATCATTGAAGTAAATGAGAATGGGAAGGGTGGATTTTCAGAATAATGAGTTGTCCACAGTGCCTGCATGATGATTAAGCCAAAATCCATTTAGAGTTCTCCATGAAACCTCTACGTTTCAGAAAGAAATCAGTTAGAAGCGGCTTATAAGGATTTCAGTTTAACAAAAACAATAATAAGATTATGTTATCCAAGAAAATTAATTATAGTGGGATTTCACATTCAAACAGACATCATTCTACGTATCTGCCTGACGCAACCTGTGCCCACTGTTCTACTTTATCCTACTGAACCTTCCATTTCTAACTTTAGCATTCGGTTTAGTTCTACTGCGTACTCCATTGGTAGCTCTTTTGTGAATGGTTCCATAAATCCACCAACGATTAATGATAATGCATCAGATTCTGAAAATCCCCTACTCATAAGATAGAATATTTGATCCTCGCCTATCTTACCCACCGTTGCTTCATGAGATATAGTAGCATCATCTTCATTTACTTCTACATATGGATATGTGTCGGTTCTAGAGTTCTTGTCAAGCAGTAATGCATCGCATCGAACATTAGATTTAACACCAGTTGCACCTTTTGCCACATGTAACAGTCCTCTATAAGTGGTGCGTCCCGCATCTTTACTTACAGATTTACTTGTAATTCTAGATGTTGTATCGGGAGCAAGATGCACAGCTTTTGCTCCAGCATCCTGATGCTGTCCACTGCCTGCAAAAGCAATTGAAATTACTTCAGCATGTGCTCGTTTACCAAGCATATAGACACCCGGATATTTCATTGTTAACTTACTTCCAAGATTGCCATCAACCCACTCAACTGTTGCATTCTCATATGCATATGCCCTCTTTGTGACCAAGTTGTACACGTCTTTGCTCCAATTTTGAATAGTAGTATATCTTATTTTTGCACCTCTCTTTGCGATTAGCTCTACAACTGCAGAATGAAGTGATTCAGTTGTGTATACCGGAGCTGTGCATCCTTCTATATAGTGCACCTCTGCGCCTTCATCAGCTATGATAAGAGTTCTTTCAAACTGGCCAATATTTTCCGCATTGATTCTGAAGTATGCTTGAAGAGGAAGATCAATCTTTACATTTCGTGGAACATAAATGAATGATCCGCCGGACCATACAGCACTGTTTAAGGCTGCAAATTTGTTATCTTCAGGAGGAATAACCTTACCAAAGTGTTTCTTTAAAATATCAGGGTATTTCTTTACGGCAGTATCAGTATCTACAAATATTACCCCTTGCTTTTCCAAATCTTCTCGGAGATTATGATATACAACCTCTGATTCGTATTGTGCACCAACTCCCGCAAGGAATTTTCTTTCTGCTTCAGGAATTCCTAATTTTTCAAAAGTGTTCCTTACTGATTCTGGAACTTCTTCCCAACTCTTGCTTTGTTTCTCAGACGCCTTAGCATAGTAGTAAATATTCTGAAAATCGATACGTGACAGATCACCACCCCAGTTTGGCATGGGTTTGCTAAGAAAAACTTCATAAGCGCGTAATCTAAATTCTCGCATCCAGTCTGGCTCACCCTTAAGTTTGCTAATCTCTTCAACTGTTCCCCTTGAAAGCCCCTTCTTGCTTAAATATACGTAAAGCTCTGTAGAATCCTTGAAGTCATACTTACTATAATCCATATTCAGATCTGAGGTCATTAAGAATTATAACGTCGTTATGGTATATATACTATATGATATTTCCAATGGAGGTAAAAAAAGTCATTCAAACTAGAAATATGGATTATATGATCGCAAAAACCCTATGGAATGATTAAATAAAGACATGAGCATCAAATGCATAGTTCACACCAGGTGAACCTAATTGATAGTCGACCTTAACGTAAACAATAAGAAGGCGGTGGTAATAGGCGGGGGTACCGAAGGACTACGTAAGATACACGGACTTTTGGATCAAGAATGCGAAATAACAGTAATAACAGGTAGACTAAATAATCAACTCAAAAAAATGATGGCTGATGGAAGAATTAAATTAATAAAAAGCAGAATCAAGGATGTTGAAATTCTAGATGGATTCAGAAATGTTTTCCTGATTTTGGCTGCAACTGATGATAAAGTCTTAAATAGAAAACTGGTAGAGAAGGGAAGATCAATGGGGGCATTTGTCTATGCAGCAGATGATCCGAAAATAAGTGATTTCTCCTATGCATCGCTGGTGAATGTCGAAGGTCTGATACAAGTAGCAATTTCGACGTCTGGAAAAAGTCCAATAATGGCTAGAAAAATAAGGATGAAAATTGAGAGGATGGTGCATAAGAGTATTAATGATTCAGACATTAGCAACATCATCTTACAGGAATATGCTCGCAAAAGAGCAAAGCGAAAATTAGATACGGTGAAAGAAAGAAAGGAATTCTTATATTCATTAATAAAAGATAAAAATATCCAATATTTGTTAAGATCAAATAAGTTCGACGAAGCAAAAATGACTGCGTTACACATGTTGAAAAATTGGGAAAAGGTGAGTAAAACATGAATTCAGTAATTACCAATGAGCTAAAACTATTGAACGTGAGGGTAACTCACAAGAAAACCCCAATCCACGTACTCGAAAAATTTACGTTCAAGGATATCGCAAAGGCGCATCGAGTATTCTTGACCAGTGGCGATATACGAGAGTGTGTCATACTACAAACGTGCAATAGAGTAGAACTATTTTTAGCCTTAGAAAGGATAAATGTCGAAAAGATTTTTGATACTTGGAAAAGCATTACTGGACTCGAAGATTTGTCATTTGAATTTGCCGAAATTGATGAAGACAAAGGTGCAATTCATCATCTCCTCAGGCTGACTTCAGGACTTGAATCCCTCGTAGTAGGAGAAGATCAAATTTTGGGTCAAGTTAAAAGGGCCTTTGAATATTCCCGCCAGAATTGCTATGTTGATACATTTATCCCGATAATTTTTGAACATGCGATAAAGGTTGGGAGTAGAATTAGAACTAACACTGGTTTGAATAAAGGAAGCGTATCGATAGGTTCAATGGCAGTTAATTTGGCTGAGGAATATTTTGATAATTTTCAAAATAAGAAAGTATTGTTAATTGGTACTGGTGAGGGAGCAACACTAGTTGCCAAATCACTCAAGAAGAGACAAGTCAACTTTGAAGTTGCGAGTAGAACTTATGAGAGAGCAAAGTCATTTACCAGTACTGTTGGTGGTATCCCAGTAAGATTTGAAGATGCTCTCCATAATTTTGATAAGACAGATATCATCTTTGTTTCTACAACAGCACCGTACTATCTTATTACCTATGATCGAATTTTCAACTGTAGAAAGAAAAATCAGGGAATGATGATATTTGATCTTTCTAATCCAAGAACTGTAGATGACAAGATTGCAACAATATCTGGAATAAAATTAGTCAATATAGATCAAATTGCAGAAATAGTTGATAGAAATTTGAAGCGTAGATATGAAGAGATCAGATTGGCAGAAAAAATGATTCAGAGTGGAATGCAATCAATGGATCTACTTTTTAGAAAGATTAAGGCAGAACCATTTGTAGTATCAATATTCAAGATAGTAGACGAAGTGAGAAATAGAGAATTATCGAAAGCAGCTAGGATGCTTGGCATTAAAAAAGGAATGAAAGAATTTGAAATCATGGAGCAATTGTCTTTTGCAATAGTTGAAGGTATACTATCTACGCCTATGAATAATTTTAGAAAAGAAATTGGAAATACAGAAAAAAATGAAGAAGTTTTGAATATAGTATCAAGGATTTTTGATTATGAACCAAAATGAGGATTTTGAATTCAATGGATTTCCAAAAGTACGACTTAGACGATTAAGACGAACACCTGCAATAAGGGATTTACTGCAAGAAACTAGATTATCAGTCAAGGATCTTGTCTATCCTGTTTTTATTCAAGAAGGAATTAATGAACCAAGAGAAATAGAGTTGATGCCCGGAATCTTTAGGATCCCGCTAAAAAATCTAGTCAAAAATATCCAAGAGTTGTGTGATCTAGGAGTAAAGACATTTTTGGTTTTTGGAATTCCAAAATTAAAAAACGATAGAGCAACAAGTGCATATCGTAACGATGGCATAGTTCAGGAATCGGTGAAAACATTAAAGAAAAATTTTGGTGAAAAAATTGTAACAATAACTGATGTATGTCTGTGTCAATATACTTCTCATGGTCACTGCGGGATTATAAGAAATAAAGTTACAGACAATGATGTAAGTTTGAAAATTCTTGACCGGATTGCGCTAAGTCATGCCGAAGCAGGAGCTGATTTTGTTGCCCCTTCTGCAATGATGGATGGTCAAGTAAAGAGTATCAGAAAAGCATTGGATAATAGTAGTTTCAACGATGTAGGTATAATTGGATATTCGGCTAAATTATCTTCAAATCTATATACCCCATTTAGAGATGCATCACACTCCACCCCTGAATTTGGTGATAGGAAATCATACCAAATGCCATTTCACAATACGAACGAAGCACTGCAGGAAATAATGATGGATATTAAAGAAGGAGCAGATATCATAATGATAAAACCAGCTTTGCCTTATCTTGATCTAATTTACAAGACAAGACAAACTACATTATTACCAGTATGTGCCTACAGTGTCTCAGGGGAGTATTCTATTGTTAAAGCTGCAGCACTTGAGGGGTGGGTCAATGAAGATGAAATAGTTATTGAGTTCGCAACTTCAATAAAAAGAGCAGGAGCCGACATCATAATATCATATCACACTAAGAAAATTGCAGAGATATTAAACAGCTTCTAAGGATACAATTATAACAGTTATAAAATTATGATATCAATGTTTGTCTGCTTCTCTATTTGATAGAGCAAAAGAAATAATTCCCGGTGGTGTTAATAGTCCGGTTCGTTTCTATGAACCGTATCCTTTTTTCGCCTCATATGGAAGAGGTTCAAAAATTATTACACAAGAACATGATACTCTAATTGATTATTGCCTTGGGTATGGCGCAATCATTCTAGGACATGCATATTTTGATATCATAAGTGCTGTAAAAACACAATTGGACAAGGGCAATATTTTTTGTGTTCCCACAGAAAATGAGGTCAAACTTGCTGAACTAATTATTGAAATGATTCCCAATATGGAAATGGTAAGACTAATGAACACTGGATCAGAATCAACAATGCACTCTATAAGATTGGCAAGAGCTTTTACAAAGAAAAAAAAGGTTGTTAAATTTGATGGATGTTATCATGGTGCTTACGATTACGTTTTAGTTAGTCCCGGGTCAAGTGCTTCCACCGCTTCATTTGACGGCAATTTAGTAGAGTCAATGAGACAAACCTTGCTATTACCATACAACGACATAAGCGCACTTGAAAATTTGGTCAAACTGAACAATGATATCGCTTGTGTAATAATTGAGCCAGTTTTGGCCAATATGGGTTTGATAATTCCAGAGGAAGATTATCTTAGCAAACTGAGGACAATATGTGAAAGGGAAGACATAGTTCTAATTTTTGATGAAGTTGTCACTGGATTTAGACTCTCGCCCGGCGGTGCCTCAGAATATTTTGGGGTGGTACCAGACATTATGACACTTGCAAAATCAATTGGTAATGGGTTTCCTCTTTCAGCCTTAGTGGGAAAAAAGAAGATAATGGAATTGTTATCACCAAAGGGAACAGTATTTCAAGGAAGTACTTATGCTGGAAATCCAATTTCTGTTAGTGCAGGAATTGCAACATTAGAAAAATTGAAAGATGTAAAAAATGATTTATATCCAAAGCTTTCACGTTTTTCTGATAGATTAGCTAATGGAATAAGGGATCATTTGAAAGATCTAAAATTCGAAGCCAGTATTAATAATATCTCGTCTATGTTCCAACTTTTCTTTACTGATGAACAAATAAAGAATGCCTCTAATATTAGAAAATCAAATTACCTGCTCTATAAGAAATTATTCTATGAACTACTAAAATCCGGGATTTTCATCCCTCCATCGCAATTTGAGACTTGTTTTATTTCCTACTCGCATGATGATGAAGATATTGACAGGACCGTTGAATCGTTTGCAAAAGCATTGAAAAAAGTGAAAGAAATTGAATAGTTTCAGGGTTGCTACTCGTGGAAGCAAGCTTGCGCTAATACAAACTGAGATATTGGCGAACAGTTTGCGGAAACTATATCCCACAGTGAAATGTGATATTGTTAAAATAAAATCGAGCGGAGATATCAATAAGAACAAACTACTTTTTTCGGTCAATGAAAAAGGAGTCTTTGAAAAGGAAGTCGATAATGCAGTATTAGAAGACAAGGCCGATTTTGCAGTCCACAGCATTAAAGACATACCAACCGATATTGATGATGAGCTAGTTATTGCATCAATATTGAAACGAGAAAAGCCAAACGATGTCCTGATTGGAAAATCAAAATTAACTTTAGAAAATTTAGAACCAAATTCTAATGTGGGTACAAGTAGTTTAAGAAGAGCTGTTCAAATAAAAAGGAAGAATCCAAAAGTAAAAGTGATTCCAATAAGGGGTAATGTTGAAAGTCGGGTAAGAAGATGCATCGACGGACGGTTTGATGCCCTTGTTCTGGCAGAAGCTGGGCTAAAAAGGCTTCACATGAGTAACTTAATAGTGCAGAGGTATAACTATTTAGATTTTGTTCCTGCTCCTGGACAAGGCGCAATTGGAATTGTATGCAGAAAGGATAACAAGAAGACAGTCAATATATTACAAAAGATTGAGGACAAACCAACAAGATACGCTATCGATGCTGAACGATCTTTGATACACTATTTGAACGCAGGTTGTAGATTTCCCGTGGGCGCCATAGCATTACCTAATTTAAGAATAAATAGAATCGTAATGCATGCATCTGTTTTCTCTGCAGATGGTTCACAATCAATGAATGTAAGAAAATCAGATGTGATATCAAACGCATCGCAGGTTGGAATGGATCTAGCAAATGATTTACTATCAAAGGGAGCAGCAGATTTTGCACATGAATGGAGAGAGGCACTAGAAAAGTGGAACAGTCAAAAGTAGGGCCAAAAGGTAAAGTGTATATTTGTGGAGCAGGTCCGGGTGACCGAGATTTGTTAACGATAAAAGCTGCCAAATTACTGTCAGAATGTGATGTTATACTTTACGACAGATTAGTAAACAAAGGAATTCTTAACATGACTTCCTCCCATTCAAAGAAAGTATATGTTGGCAGGGAGTCAGGAGATCCAACCACAAATCAAATGATTACAAATGAACTTATGCTAAAGTATGCCAATGATGGTAAGAAAATTCTTAGATTGAAGGGAGGTGATCCATTTATTTTTGGACGTGGCGGCGAAGAAGCTGAATTTCTATCATCCAAAAATATAAAATATGAAATAGTGCCTGGTATATCTTCTCTAAATGGTGCCGCAGTATATGCGGGCATTCCATTAACACATAGGGATTACTCATCTTCTGTCGTCATACTAACAGGTCACGAATCAATTGAGAAAAAAAAGTCATCTATAAAATGGGATTCAATAGCAAAAGCAGCTGATACCATAGTGATTTTCATGGGTCTGGAGCAACTAAAACACATTACCAGAAAGATGATTGGAGCGGGAGTAACCAAAAAGTCCGACATCGCAGTTATTGAAAATGCTACCTCAAATAAACAGAGAGTGATAATTGGTAACTTGGGCAATATTGAAAGAAAAGTTAAACAGAAAAAAATTCAATCTCCTGCCATAATCATTATTGGAAAAGTTGTTGGAATTCAAAACAAGATAGAATGGTTCCTTCCAAATAACTAGATTTACCCAAAATAATAATATCCTAAGTTAGTAATCCTAATGCTTTTATGACTAGCTAATTTTATTATCTTGTTGAGTAAAATTTTCCTCAATAAAACCATCGCAATAACACGTGGGGAAAAAAACAATACAGAGTTTACAAGAATTGTGAAGGAAGAGGGAGGTACCCCAATTACCTTGCCAACCATGAAGTTAATTCCTATTAACTCAAATCATTTTCACAGAAAATTCTCTGATATTTGCTCCAAAAAATATGACTATTATGTCTTCATGAGTCCTAGTTCTGTCGATCTCTTCTTTAAAATGGTGAGAGAAAATAGTTTAACTCAATTGCTGAACGAACAATTAACGAATTGCGATGTTATCGCAATAGGTCCGTCAACGAGAAAAAAACTGGAGGCGAATAATATTTCAGTAAAGTGGCAACCAAGTGATTATTCTACCTTGGGTATTTTGAAATTATTAAGAAAATTGTCACTCAAACCAGGTACTCGAATTATGATACCGAGGAGTGGCGCATCAAACTCTTTCCTAAAGGATGAATTAGATTCACTGGGAATAATTTTGGATGAATTTTACATATATTATCCCCAAGTAGAAACAATAAATCATACATGGATCGATTTCTCTAAGGAAATTAAGAAAAATAAGGTACAAGCAATGATTTTTACCAGCCCATCGGCAGTTCGCTATTTCTTTTCTATAATGCAAAAAATACTTCCGAATTTTAAGGTATACGTTGAAAACATCGACGCTTTGATAAGTATTGGTCCTAATACAACAAAAGAGCTTCATCTAAAAGATATATTTCCAATTGAATCTGAAGAACATACCATTAAAGGCACCTTGCAACTGACAAAAAGAATTTTTTCCAAATAATGCATTGGTCATTTTTTGAATATACCCACTAACAACAAGGTTTATTCAAACGAAGTTACTAGATACTACCTGATAAACACAAATTGTCCGAAAACGGTAGCGAAGGCGTATTTGACATTGACACATTAAAGGACATAGGTCCGGCAACCAAAACCTCTTTGAGGGAAGCTGGTTTTAGATCCATCAAGGATCTAGTTATTCGAGGTCCTATGGATATTGCAGAGGCTACCGGAATAGCGATAGAGAAATGTATACTACTCTGCAACAGGGCAAGAGAAATATTAGAAGACATTGGTGTTTTTGATAAGCCGTTTATTACTGCAACTCAAATTTATGAAAAGAGGAAATTAGATTATCGTATTGCCACGGGTTCAAAAAATCTAGATGAGTTGTTGGGCGGTGGAATAGAAACAAGGGCAATTACTGAACTATATGGTGAATATGGTACAGGAAAGACTCAAATTTGTCATACTCTCTGCGTCACAGTTCAACAAAATGACGCTGAAGGTAATCTATCTAGAGCGCTCTATGTTGACACAGAAAATACATTTAGACCGGAAAGAATTGCAGCCATTGCATCTGCAAGGAAATTTGATCCCAATAAAACTCTTGAAAATGTCATCGTTGCAAAAGCATACAATAGCTCTCACCAAGAAGTAATTATTCAGGAATCTCCGAATATTATCAATTTACATAATATTAGAATCATGATTGTTGATTCCATAGTATCACATTATAGGGCAGAGTTTCTTGGCAGATCCTTCTTGTCAGAAAGACAGCAAAGAATTAACAGATTGTTACACATCCTCTTGAGAATTGCTGAAACCTGCAAAATAGCAGTGGTAATAACGAATCAGATACAGTCTTCACCAGATGCGATATTTGGTGATCCTAACAAAGCCACGGGTGGCAACGTAATGGCCCATACTAGTACCTATCGACTCTACCTAAAGAAATCTGGTAAAAATAGAATCGCCAGAATGGTCGACAGTCCGTATCATTCAGAAAGAGAGATACTATTTGCACTAAATGACCAAGGTATTGGAGATCCGCAAAAATAGTTGTTCATAAGAATCATGAACATTGAGTGGTTTCACAAGTTCAACGGTATTCAAAATACAATACCAAACAAGATTACCAGTTAATATTAAATTATGGAGCAATATGATAATCCAGCATGCCAAAATCTCACGGTATCAGAAGGAAATCTAGACATATTATGACTAAGGGGAATATGTCAAAAGGGCTTTCACATTTACTAATTAATTATTCAATCGGTGACAAAGTTGTGGTGATAATAGACCCTCGAGAGCATAAAACAACCCCCCATCGAAGATTCCAAGGAAGGGTTGGGTATATCAAGGAAATTGGGAGAAGAACTGCAAAGGTTGGGATACTTGTCGGCGATAAACAAAAGTTCTTGCAAACAAAGTTTAATCACATCCGTCCAATAAAATAGAAGGTATTACCTGTTGACAAAAATAACAAAAAAAGAGATGATAGCACTTCCTGATGTAAAAGACATACTGGAGGCCAAGAAGGTAGACGAAATGGATCAAATTCAGAGATGGACCTATGATTATGTAAATAAGTTTTCAAAAATAAGCAGAAAACAGGCGCAAAAACTCGTAAGTGAATTAGTAACTCAATGTGGTCTTACTGAAGAAGAGGCAGTAGAAGTGGTGAATATATTACCCTCTTCTCTGGAGGAAATAAGGGCTTTTACATTTGGTTGGAAGAAATTAATACTGACATCAACTTCAGAAAGCATATTACAAAAAATAACGGCAGTACATGAAACTTAAAAAGTCCGCAGTATATAATTGCAAGTAATTGGATTCTAGTAGTCATAATAACTTTCATAATAGACATACCAGTCATGATTATAATCTTCATAGTCATAAGTTTGAAGAATATGCGTATGTTCTAGATTTCTCTCTTAGAGGTAAATCTCTAACAATAAGGGGGAGAGAAGGAATAATTATTCAGGCGATAGGTGAAAATCGTTTGACATTATTAGAATTGCTTGGGATTCAAAACGGTAATTTTGACATCGGTGAAAGAGTGTATATTGGAAAAGAAGGAAGAAACAAGATAATTAGTGTTCTTGGAAAGTTGCAATATGATTCAATATCGCAATCTGCAAAGAATGAACTACCTTCTATTGTAGAAAAGATAGTGCTGGCTAACGAGGAACGATTTGTGTCATACATTAATACAGCGCAGCCAATAACTCCAAGAATTCATTCGTTAGAATTGATACCAGGAATAGGAAAAACGTACATGATGAGCATAATCAATGATAGAGAAAATAAAAAATTTACTTCATTCTCGGACATCCAATCAAGAATCGGACTAAAAGATATTCATAAACTTGTAGCAAAAAGGATAGTTGAGGAGATAACTAAAGAGACCAGGATGACATTATTCGTTGGAAGATGACAAGAGGACCTATCTTGGTCAGCATTTTCTAATAGATTTTAATGCGATTACAAAAATAATAGAGTCGTGCAATGTTGGAAAGAAAGATGTAGTATTAGAATTTGGTACTGGATATGGTTATCTAACTAAGGAGATCGCAGAGCTTGCTGGAAGGGTATACACTTATGAAATAGACAAGGAATTGTATTCTAAAGCAAAGAGTTATCTAGTGAACAATACGAATGTTATGATATTCAATCAGGATTTCTTTGAACAGGATCAGTTTGAATTTGATTATTTCTTATCAAACATTCCGTATGCTAGATCCAAAGAGATAATGAAATGGTTATCATTACATGAATTTGGTGAGGCAGTGATAATGGTACAAAAAGAGTTTTTTGAAAAACTCACTGCGTCTCCAGGTAACGCAGATTATTCTGTTGTATCAGTTTTTTCTCAATATTGTTTTGATATTGATCCTCTATTTGATGTAGACAAAAACTCCTTCTTGCCACCTCCAAAGATAGAATCCAAGGTAATAAGGTTAAAGAGAAGGAGAAACAAAATGAACAAGAAAATTATTGCGGGGCTAGAATTTCTTTTTAGTTACAGAAACAAGAACGCAGCCTCATTGTTAAAAACTAAACTGTATCAAAATAAAAAAATCGATCAATTAAATGTTGAAACCTTGGTAAAAATTTGCAATGAATTAATTGAAAGTAAACAATTTAGAAAATAACTAATTTGAAAAGTTGTACAATTATAAATTTGCGTGTGTATTTCATCTCTATTGTATTTACCATCAGATGACAGCATTTTTCTGTCCAATATAGCTAACGACTATCATGGTCAGTTGGCATTGGAAATAGGAACCAGTAGTGGAACCATTTTTATAGAATTGTCAAAGAATTTTAGTATTGTAATAGGAACTGATATTGATTTTAATTCTTTAAAACATTCATTAATGATGTCAAAAAACGATAGATTGATTTGCTGTGATGGTGCCACGGCATTACATAATGTAAAATTTGATTTGATTGTATCAAATCCGCCTTATCTTCCAAATGCCATGAATCATACTGATAAAACTGTTGATGGTGGACCTACAGGTATTGAAGTTTTAATTCATTTTCTAACAAGCGCGATTGATAAATTGAATAACAATGGTAAAATCCTCATACTGGTATCAAGCCTATCAGATAAGGCAAAATTGGAGCGATTTATATCCAAAAATAATCTCATAATGAAGCAAATAGCCCAAAAAGATCTTTTTTACGAAACGTTACAAATTATTGAATTAAGAAAATGAATGAATGAATGAATTAATACCTAATCAGTTACTGTGTTATCTTAAATGTGTCTTTGATCTTTTTGCAATTTCATTGGCCATCTTGCTTAATGATGCTGAACCACCCAGGTCGTATGTAAGACAATTTCCTTCGTTTATTGTTTCTTCAGTTGCTGCAAAAATTGCATTACAAATCTCATTTTCTCCTAGATACTTAGCCATTAAAGCACCCGATAAGATAGTCGCTACTGGATTAACTTTATCAAAACCTGCATATTTTGGTGCGCTTCCATGTGCTGGCTCAAACATTGCGTAGTTATCACCATAGTTTCCGGAATAGACATTTCCAATAGATCCTACATGTCCTGATGCACATTCAGAGACAATGTCCATGAACAAGTTTGTACTAAGCAAAATACTCTTGTTAAACCGTTCTGGATTTTTTACCAATTGTTGTGTCATGTTATCAATATAATATTCCTCTACAGAAATTTCATTGAATTCCGATTGAATGTTTTGAACAGCTGTCCAAAATATTCCGTCAGTTTCTTTTAAGATGTTCCTCTTTGTAATAACATAAATTTTCTTAAATTTCATTTCAGTTGCTACCTTAAATCCATGTCTTACTACGTTTTCACAACTTTTCCTAGTTATCTTTCTTACAGCTATTGCAGCATCATCACCTATCTTGAATTCTATTCCCGAATAGAGTCCTTCAGTTGCCTCCCTGATACAAATAAAATCCAGTTGATTTGAAGAATTTTTGTAAGTCTTAATCGGACGAACATTAGCGTAGAGATTGAATCTTTGCCTAATGCTTACTGCCACGCTTCTAGGAGCATTAGGAGTTGGAATAGTTGTTGTGGGACCCTTGAAACAGGCGTCAGAGTCTTCCAAAAGCTTCCATACTTCGTCAGAAATATAAGAATTGCCACCGCTTTTTGTCCACCACTCCGATCCTGCTTCACAAGGAATTAATTTAATTTTCGAATTACATTCCTCTAGAACATGAACCATTGCATTAACAAGTTCGGGTCCTGTTCCATCACCCTTTATGATAACAGCAGATTTACTCAATCCTTATCAAAAATGATACTGTCTATTTATATCTATTTGGAGACCAATGAAATCCTTGCCAGATATGTATCACTCAAGGGTGGAGAACTTGTCAGATTACTAATTTTCACAAAACGATCTTCGGAAAAATATGAATAATCCACATTGTAATCAGTCAGAGTAATATTCTGGTATACGTTACTCCCAGTTGAGTTATCTACTACCTGAATTGTACTGTTATCTGCAGAATAGATTTTCATGAAATCATCCAACGTTAATCTCACCGGTCGTACAAATTGCACATGAACTTGGTCGCCAATGTTGTCTGTATGTATTACCCTAAGACACTCCCGCCCATCCTTACTTTTCCCAACATTATCTGGCAATAATTTCTTTTGTCCGTCAATTTCCAAGATTATTTTTGAGTGAATATTAAATGTGTCGTTATGTGATCTGAGACAAACCTGTACCGGAGATGGAGCTGGAAAGAAGTGCATTATCACAAATCCGGAAAGAGTTGCAATTCCCACAATAATTGGCGGTATCATAATTTGTTTTTTCCCCATTTTTTTCCTCGGTTTCTCTTCCTTTATTTTTCTTTTAGGCACCCATTGTCACCTATATAGAATCTTAAAAATGCACTTTAATATATTTGAAAAAGGTTTAACACGTTTCTACCAAACCGTTATAGCAATCAGGTAGTTTCTATCGACCAAGTGGCTATTGTTAATGTTATATTGTAGGCACTAATATTGAATTTTATTGTATGAAATCTATATCGATGGTTCAAGCAGAGGAAATCCGGGTCTTTCCGGAATAGGAATAATTGGAATCAATGAAAGCAAAAGAGTATTTAGTTATAGAGAATTTATTGGGATAAAGACGAACAATCAAGCTGAATATTTTGCACTAAAAAGAGCATTGCAGATTAGCAGTTTTCAAACCAAAAATGTTAGAATCAAATCAGATAGCATTTTGTTGGTTAATCAGCGATCAAAAAAATACAAGATCAGAAATATGGAATTAAAAAACATGTCAATGGAGATAGCAAATCTTGAGAAATCGTTTGACATAGTCGAATACATGCATATTATGAGAACTGAAAATTATGATGCAGATCTTCAAGCAAATTCAGCTATAGACGATTATGTTAAATATCAAAAAAGTAAAGTAGATAGTGGCAGCGGTGAAGATTCAGAGTTATTCTAAGAATCATCTAATATGATGAAAAGGCATTAGACTGAGCTGCCAATTTAATATAAAAATCTAAAGATTTATCTAATCTGCATAAATAATTTTTGATGATTTGCTAAATGAAAAATCACGGCTTCCTACGTTTATAAAAAATATTATAGTTTTTGTCCTAGGAGTTCTAATAATCGTTTCACTTTACCATTATCTCGAAACTGAATTTGACAATCCGTTGCCGTTTTTCGTTATATATAGTGACACAATGACTCCGGCCCTAGGGATTAATGACCTGATAATTGTTGGTGACGGACATATGTTCAATAACACCAATGTAGGAGAAATCATAGTCTTCAAAAAACCCGCTGGCGAAGATAGGATAATAGTACATCGTATAACTGAGATAACCTCAGAAAATGGGAGAAGGGTGATAATAACAAAAGGGGATGCAAGTCCAGTATCAATACCAGGAGTTGATTTCCCTGTGAACAGCCACAATTTTATTGGCAAAATCAAATTCGTTATCCCAGAGATTGGTTTTCTGTTCATTCCGCCATTAAATTATGTAATGCTTGGAGTAATAATTTCAGCCGTAGCAATCGTTATCTTTATTTATGAAAGAAAAATCGGGAACAGGAGAAGAGGTGAAATAAAATAAGAAAATGCTCAAAGTGTGGGAATGTATTTGATTTTGAATCAAGTCTAATTGATAAATGTATATCATGTCAGACAGACAAATTAAAATGAAAGTATCTCGATAGTTTGGATTCATTTTTGTTCGATTAATCATGAAAATCAAGTGAATAAAAGTATACCAAAAGACAAAGACAATGATAGAACTATTGGAAAAATATCTCTGTTAGAATGGTTACTCAAGAAGCTCAAGAATAACAAGGAAACAGATAGTCATGCCGCCATTTGTCCAGCGTAATTTTCAGCGTGTTGCTTCCCGTCATCAAATACAACCTTTCCAGCATCTTCATGTATTCAGGATGCTGCTGGTGCGATACAAACCTATCCTTAGACAAAGAGTAGTAGGTTCCACAATCTACCGAGAGGTCGTCGATGTTTTTCTCCAGTACATCTACACCCTTCTTGAATAGTGTCAGCGCTCGCTCGTCCCCGGTGTATTCGTAGTAAGTCATCAGGTTCGCGACGCAAAACAGCTGACTGTTCAGTATTTTACCATTGTTATTTTCAGTCACCACTCCCAAAAGCCAGCCGTCCTGATTTAGAACAGGAGAATTTAAGCCGTTGAATACCTTTTTGGAAAATTCTAGGTATTTGGAATCCCCTGTTTCATTGTATTTTTAGCGGTCACAAGCATCGCCTTACTCTGAGCTTCACAGCCATACCAGGGTGCAGATATTTCAGAGTAAAAGTCCCAATTGTAGTTGTACGGTATCAGATAGTAATCTACATGGTCTTCATAGTTACTGCTGTCAAGGAACCAGTCAGCATTGTCGACAAAGTTAGGATTATAGACTTTGCCTATTTTCAGGCCAAAGAGGTTTTTGTAATCCACCATCGTGTTATTGTTTGCATCACTAAGATATTCTATATCAGACCAGTCTGTTTCCTCCTCTTCATTGTTGTTGACTGTTGTCGAGTCAGCCGCAGCGGCGCCTCCGTCATCATTGTTGTCGCTATTATCATCTGAGAGATAGACCTGAGCAGCAGCATCAACAGAATCATCTGATTCCGCGAATACATCAATTGGTTTCACCATTGGAGTTGTTAAGTTAGTGAGAAGTATTACGGAAAGTGAAGCCAAGAGCGCCGTTTTAATTATTATTGCCATAATGATACTTCCGGAGATATTTCTTCTTGGTTGTCGCAATTCCTCTTTGTTCCTCATATTTGTCAGCTATGGATTTGCTTTACAATAATATTTAGATTTTCGACAAACACATCGGATTCATTTTAGGAATCAGCGCGATTCATTCAAGTGTCATGATCATTATATATATTGCTTATTTAGGTAAGACACATTCAATAATACTACAATTGTGGTAAAATACCTTTTTAGATCTGTTTGACTTTATAGCATAAAGAAAACTAGTAAGCAGTTGAAAAATAAGAATAAGAGCAAGTTGAAATAATCAGAATTTAGAGATGAGGGTAAAACATCAAAAAATGGGAGTTGATGGACTTTTCCGCTACTAAACAAATCATCATAACATGTTTGATTCTTATCCAAACCAAGTTCTTCTAGAAGCAACTTTGGAAAACATATCCCAACTATTGTTCGGTTATTTGATTTCATCTTTGAAAAAGGTACTATCTGTATGACATTTATACACTGAGACTCCTGATAGGAGGGTGAACATTTAGTCTTAACTGATAAGACATTCATACCTCAAGTTTTACTGCTTCATAGAACTTAAGCTCAATACAAAAAGATATTTATCGAATGAGAGAAAAATCATGGTAGGGGGTTTTATCCCTGGGAATTCCTGAAAAAATTAAAGCTATACAAGAAGAAATTCATAGGACTCAAATAAATAAGGCAACTGAATTTCATATTGGAATTCTCAAGGCAAAAATAGCAAAACTTAGGCGCGAGCAAGATGAAAACAGGCACGGCAAAAATGTTTCTTCTGGAAAGGAAAATGAAGGATTCAATGTTAGAAAATCTGGAGATGCATCAGTTGTACTGGTGGGATTACCTAGTGTAGGTAAATCGACTTTGCTTAATGCTTTAACAAACGCGAACTCCCGTACCGGCTCTTATCAGTTTACGACACTAACTGCGGTTCCGGGTATGATGGAATATAATGGTTCTAAGATTCAGATACTTGATCTCCCCGGAATAGTAGAGGGTGCGTCTAAGGGTAGAGGCTTGGGAAGAAAAGTGCTATCAGTTGCAAGAAATGCAGATCTAGTTCTCATGATATTGGATGTTTTTCAGCCAGAACTTTTAGAGATGTTGATAAATGAGCTTAGCGAAGTGGGGATAAGAATTAACAAGAAATATCCAGAAGTATTCATCGAAAAAGCACATTATGGAGGACTCTCGATTCATAATCAGGTTTCTAATCTTCCCAGTCATTTGGTGAAGGAAGTTCTAAGGATAAATGGTATTAGTAATGGCCGCGTACTAATCAAGGAACCAAACCTGACGGTAGAACAGTTGATAGATGTTGTTACTGGGAATAGGATTTACCTACCTGCACTTGTAGTATTGAATAAAATCGATCTAGTTGATGGTAAATTCATTTCCCAGATAGAAAAAAAGCTACAAAATTTTATTCCCATCTCTGCTGATCGCAAAATGAACATTGACCGTTTGAAGAGATCAATTTATGAAAAACTAGCGTTCATTAGAATTTATCTCAAGCCTAGAGGCGACAAAATCGATGAGGAACCACTAATCATGAATCAAAACTGTACAATTCGTGATGTATGTCTAAAAATACACAGGAATTTTGTAAAGGACTTCAAACATGCTTATGTTTGGGGCAGCAGCGTTAAATTTAGTTCCCAGAAGGTAGGATTAGATCACATACTAAATGACAAGGACGTTCTGAGAATCATTCTAAAGTAAGAGTTTCTAAATAGGTTCTTCAAATTTGGAAAACTTAAAATCTATGCCTTTGAGGTATGTATAAGGGACTCTTGAAATATCCAAAGGTTGTTCTTACCGCAGATCGCACTCTTATGTCACCGTACAGAGGCATTTCATTAGCATCATTTTTCGGCTGCGCGCCTGCTATTGATCCAAACAGGTCACACGACACATTACTCTACAAAATTCTTCGCAATCAGGTCACCCCTAGACTATTGTTTGATTTTATTTGTAATCCCATCTCGCATCATAGTGGCATTGCAGATTATGCCCCCTATGGGCTGAGGAAGGTCGAAGCCTCTTTGGTAAGGGATGGTTACAGCAGAGAAGATGTAGTAGTTGCACATCCAGATTATGTGGAAAAATTCATTGGTCCTGAAACAGAAGTAGTAGGTACGTACGAAATGGATCCTCTTGGCATGGGTCCTGTAACTATGACTTTTACATACGGTAGAAAGCAGATCTCATATGATGAATTCTATAACAAGGACCTGCATATGAAAATAAACAGAGCAAAGGAAAAAAATGGTAGTAAAGCTAAAGTGATTGCAGGTGCTTCAGGGACATGGCAGTATAACTATGATCCGGCAAAAATAGAGGAATATGGCTTGTACGGGATCGTAGAAGGTGATTTAGGTGGAATTGGTCCTGAAATTGATGGCGCAGGTTCCAAGTTTTTTGATGCATTGATTAATAATGAACTTGAAACCGCAAATCCATTCAAGAAAAATCCCTTTAAAGTGGAGATAAAAGAGTTTGAAAGAGGCGACAATACTTATCATGGCAGATTTATTCACTATTGGAATGAACCTACAGTTGATGAAATTCCAACCATAATCAATCCTAGCATGCATGGTATGATTGAGGTAATGAGAGGTTGTGGACGTGGCTGTAAGTTTTGTGATGTAACTCTTAGACCATTAAGATACTATCCTGTAGAGAAGGTTGTAAAAGAGATAGAAATCAACATGAAATATGGTGGATTAAAAAATGCATGGGTGCATAGCGATGATATTTTTGTATATGGCTTGAATCCCCGAACTACAAAGAATATGCAGCCAAACAGAGAAGCTCTTGAAGAATTATTTTCTGGAATAATGTCTACTGGCATAGAACATACTAATCCCACACATGGGACCCTTGCTGGTGCTATTGCTGATGAGCGCTTAATTCCAAATATTTCTAAAATAATTAGGGCATCACCCGACAACATGATAGGCATTCAGTGTGGATTTGAAACAGGAAGTATTAGGTTAATCGGAAAATATGCTGATAGAAAATTAGCGCCATTCAAACCTTCTGAATGGCACTGGGTTGTCAAGAATGGAATCAAGACATTAAACGAAAACTACTGGGTTCCGGCGTTTACACTAATAATGGGATTAGACAATGATGAAACTGTCGAAGATAGTTGGGAGACAATTGAATTGCTTCATTCATTGGAAATGGAACAACCAGATTCAAAGTTTACAACAACTCCATTGACATTTGTTCCAATAGGACTGCTTGAAAAATCTGACTTTTTTGATATCGGAAATACAATGGATCCTCCAAAGTTGGGAGTGATGTACAAGACATGGCAACATAATTTCAAATATGGAATTCAGAAATTTATGCATAAAGTGGGCCGTGATAATCCGGTAAAGAATTTCTTCTTTGCAGGACTCGCAAGAACATTAGGAGGAGTTCCACTGGGTGCAATGGAAAGATACGCTCGAAGAAGAGGCCCTGAACACGAAAGGGTAATTGAGAAAATTAAGGCCAACTATTGGTAATTACGCCGAGTATTTAGAGGATTAGGCGTAACCTTCATTATTCTTTTGCAATCAGATATCGCCAATATTTTTCTGTAGCTCTACTTATCCCAATTCGAGTGGTCGAAAGTACCTTCTTAGGTTTAACCCCATCTTCTATATGTAATATTGATCGGTTGTCGGTCAGATTGAGCCCGTTATGAGATCTGTTAATATCTAAAGCCTTTGTTAGTCTTCCAGGACCGTTTGTTAAATTTAATTTGTTTTTCATGTTAGAGAGATAAATCATTGTGTCTATTCCCTCAATTGGTATCAATGATCTAATCAATACAGCTCCTGCGTCGCTATTCGGGACGTGTGCAGTGACATTCATACAATGGTGCATCCCGTAAATAAAATAAACATATGCTTTACCAACATCTTTAAACATTACCGAATTTCTGTTGGTCCTACCGTTAAATGCATGACTTGCAGGATCATTTTTTGAACCGTATGCTTCCGTCTCATATATGATACCGGATAATCTCTGTAGCGTCCCTGAGCCATCATCATACATCCGGACTAGTTTCTTACCTAGCAGTTCCCTTGCCACATTCTCTGTGCCTCTGGAATAGAAATCAAGATCCGGTTGTTTCATGGAGAATTAAAAGGAAAGTAAATAAAAATAATAATATTTTGTTCATAGCAGGACAATATTCTCAGCTATACATTTTCCTGGTAGTGAGGAATTAGCATTAATATAAATACTAAAAATTTAATCCAGTTTATATGTTAAAGTTTAACAAATTTAGTTTATTAAAGAGAAATACTTGTGAGTTTTGTGGTAAGCGTTTTAGGACTTTAGAACAATTGATGAAACATTTTCAAATTACCCATGATAATAAAACTTACGAATGTAAACAGTGTGATATGAAATTTGAAGGTATGGAGGTCATGCGCGACCATATTAAGAGGAATCACAGTTACAAAAAATGATGACAATATATCAATTCCACGATTATTGAAATAAAACAATAAAATATGCTTTATGTACCATCACTGTAAATGAAATGCTTGAAATGTGGCAAAGAATTTGAAGAAAGTGACATTGAAGACCCTTCTTCATTAAAGTATCCGTCTTGTGGCGATTGTTGGAAAGAATGGACTACTTATGGAGTTATGGTGATGAATGAGATGCATTTAGACATGTCATTACCTGAGCACAGGAAAGCACTAAAAAAATATGAAAGAGGATTCTTTGGCTTGGACAAGGTCGAGGAATTGAAAAAGAATCCTGAAGATCCGGGAACCCCTAATTGAGTATAACTTTAGCAAGGTTTGTAGGAATATTTTTCATAATTTTCCCTCTATTGGGGTTAAGAAATAATGCTTCCTTAATACAAACCAGCAGTTTATCCCTTTCATCTTCTTCAAGTGAAGAAAAAGTATTCAGTATCAATTTAGGATCTAATTTATCGAAAAGTTTGACACTATCTAAAATCACAAGATAACTATGCAAAATCTTTGTTAGTTCATAGGGTTCTATTTCTGAGATAACTTTCATCCATGTTTTAGTTAACTTAACTAGCTTATCTTGATTGATCAGATTGATAGAAGTTAAACTTCTAATAATGGTCTCTTTTTTTTCCGATTCAGTCATTTCAACCAACTCCTTTACCTTTGTTCGGCAAATCGGAAGCTTTAGAAAATCAGGAAGGTTTGCTATGATAAAAAGTAAGTTTTCAATATCGCCATCACTAGAATTGTTACTCATGGTAGAAAATCACGAATTCAGTTTGTCATTAACATATTTAATTTGTTGTCCCTAGACATTCACCTGAAAAGTATCACTATAGAATTCGATGCGCTCTAACAAATAGTCTTTTGAAGTTCTATTTATGATGTTTTGGCTCGTAACTATTAATAAAGATGATAAAAGCAGGACCAATTTGTTATTAATCCCTGGCTGGAGAAATATAAAATACAAAGGAAAGAATCTTTGAAATCGCGATTGTCAAAAATGCTCATATAGCTAGAATGGTATAATATTATAGAATTCAAAATTGTCAGAACTGAGTGAAATAAGAAGAGTCTTCGAAGGACTACATACATTGTATGAAATTCATCTTCCAAAGGTTCATCCTAAACTCATTCATGATTTGATGATGCGAAGACGAAATAACCCTGATAAGGATCCGTTTTATTTGATTGAAGTTTTTACAAAACCAGAAACAAATTCTGAAGAAATGAGAACTTACATCATTAGTAAAACGGGCATGAACCCAACTATACACGATAGCGGGACCCATTATGCTTTCAACAATAAATTAACATTAGAATTTCTCAAGGAGTTGTCAGATTTGAAAGACGTAATTGCCGTGTATGGTGACTATATGGGTGCAGTGACGGGTGTGGGAGCATCACATGACCATAGAGAGCATGAACACGGATGGATAAAGTAGTAGGAGAACGACCAGATTATTCTGTAATAAACAAAAAAATGGAAAAACAGGTTAAAAATTATTGTTGAATTAATTTTAGCGCTTTGCTTATTATATTTTGGTGATCGGCATCTACTTCCGTTGTAACGAGTAGGAGATGATCGTTATCCAGAGGAGCAGTAATGCGTTTTATCTTTTCGTATTCTGCCATAGCATATTTCCCTTTGCCGATTTTGGAAGATAGAGAATTGCGCAATCCCCATCTAGCAAGCGCCTGCAAATTTGATCTCTTTGTTTCTTCAGCAGTTAGTAAGTTCGCCAGTCCTTCGCGTTGACCTCCGAATTTGATCTCACCAGATTCGTCACATACACCTGCAAAACGAATTTTTGGATCCAGATCTAATATCTCTTTACACACCTTTGTATAATCCATTTTAAATAATATGATTATTCCGAATCGACTATATAAAATTGTGTCATCTTATAATAATCTGGATCTTGGATTTTATAGTTTGACTACATGATACAGGATTAATCCTTGAGTATCGATGAAAAATTCGAAAGACTCAGTTAGTTTTTCTACGTAACAATAGGTTTCAGAACACTTGATTATCCTTATATTTACTTGTAATTTAATTGGAATAGAAAATGACTTGTAAAGTTATTGTAGGAGGTTTTTATGGCGATGAGGGAAAAGGAAAGATAATTGCATATTTATCCATAAAGGATAAACCAAAGATAGCTGTAAGAGGTGGAGTAGGAGCAAATGCTGGCCACACCTTCGTTTACAATAATCAAACCTTCAAGGTCCGGATGTTGCCAAGCGCTGTATTAAATCCTGAAACCAAACTTTTGATAGGTGCCGGAGTACTTGTCACACCAGGAGTCCTTAAAGAAGAATGTCAGAGATATAATGCAGAAAACAGGACAATAATAGATAATCATTGTGGAATTATTGATGAATCGCACATAAGGCGTGACGCGGAAGATGCACATCTCAAAAAAATTATAGGAACTACTGGGACAGGTACAGGTCCGGCTAATTCTGACCGGGCCTTAAGAATCCTAAAGCTGGCTAAGGACGTAAGTGAGTTAAAGAATTATCTTGGAAATGTGTCTGATATTGTTAATGAATCAATTGACGGAGACCAATCAATACTCATAGAAGGAACACAGGGAACTTTTCTATCATTATACCACGGTGATTATCCATTTGTAACTTCAAAAGATGTTACTGCTTCGGGAATATGTTCTGATATTGGCATAGGACCTAAAAAGGTCGACGATGTTATCCTAGTCTTCAAAGCATATGTGACTCGTGTGGGGGGTGGACCACTGGAAAATGAAATTACAGTTGATGAGGCTAGTAAGTTGGGTTGGGTAGAATATGGAAGTGTGACGGGAAGACAAAGGAGGGCCTCTCCATTTAATATGGAACTGGCCAAGAAATCGGTAACGATAAACAGTGCAACGCAAATAGCAGTTACCAAATTAGATGTTGTCTTTCCTGATTGTGCGGGTCTAAAAGAGTACTCTAAATTAACTCCTCAAGCGAAGAATTTCATTCAGCAGATAGAGGACAGATTAGGAGTTGAAATTGTCCTCATAGGAACCGGAGCCGAGATTAATGATATAATAGATCGCCGAACAGAAAACTAATTCACAAGTCTCTCAAATCACATTCTATCCATTACAAATGCTTGTCTAAACAAGCCTCTTTATTCGCATCATTTTAATAATGTTATTTTAGAACGTAGAGCATTGCAAATTAAGTCACCTTTCTTTATTGAAGTTTCCACTATTCAAGATTTTGGCAGACTAGTCTGTGCCTTTGAACGAACTCCACTTCTTACTTTTTCCTTCAAATCTGCAAAAGATGATTTATTGGCAACTCAAATCGATTTTCTAAATAATATACCTGTAATTTATTACGTAAAATATCCAAGTGGAGGCCAATATCTTGCATATAGAAATACCAATGGTATTGAAGATGTGTCAATAGTAGAAAGCATACAAAATCCATCAGTTGTGTATTCTCCGATCATCTCAGTTGACAAATTTCCACCCATTTTTTGGCGAAGGCCTAAAGGTGTAAAGAACTCCAATTATGCACCAATTAGGTTGAGCAATTTCCAAAGTCTTGTAAAAATTGCGTCTTACAAAATGATTTATGAAGAATCACCCCTTCCTCTCTTTGTTTTTAATAGTACAAAGAAGTCGAAGTATGTTGTGGGGACTGCTCTGAATATGGCCGAATCTGATGGAGTATCTTATTTTTATTATGCAACAATTCCTGAAAATCCTAATTACTCTTTTATTAAATATTCTAGTCAGAGATCAGAAGATCCAACATTTACTAACAATATACAAGAACATGGATATATTTACATTAAATTGATAAAATTACTTGGATCACATCCATTAGTGAAAGTTGATGAATAAAGTTTCCTCGTATAGAGATCGCATTGCACATATTTCAATGGATAATAAAAGTTTCATAATACTTGCCCTAGACTTAGAACCACGCTATCATAATCTTAAGTATATTGAAAATTTAGTAAGTAACATTTATCCATTCTTGTGTGCCATCAAAATAAATTTTCATCTTATTCTACCATTTGGTAAAAAAGGCATTGCGAAAATAAACAGGGTGATACATTCGTATGGCCTGCTGTCAATAGCCGATATAAAATTAAATGATATCAGTAATACCAACCAGGTAACGTTACGATATTTAAATTCAATGGGCTTTGATTCGGTAATAGTAAATCCAATAATTGGACAAAAACAATTAAAATCGCTTGTTGGCTTTGCCCACAAACTTGGAATGGGAGTAATCTCACTTGCTTATATGAGTCATGAAAATGCTAGCGAAGGATATGGCCTGAACGTTGCGCAGGGAAAATCAAATAAAGACAAGATTATACCGCTCTTTGAGATATTCTTAAAGTACGCCAAAAAAAGTAATGTTGATGGAATTGTAGTAGGAGCTACACATTTGAAGACTCTAAAGTATATCTCATCCGTTTCTAGTATTCCTATTTATTCCCCTGGTATAGGTATTCAAGGCGGTAACCCAAAATTGGCGATTGATAATGGAAGCAACTTTCTAATAATTGGTCGATCTATTTTACATTCAAAAAATAGACGCAAGACAATATCAAACTTGCTCGATTTAAACGAAATCTGAAGATTAGAAAAATTGTTGTATTTTGCTCAAATGATTCGCACCTACATCTGCAGATTATTAACATTAAATCTTGTTTCAACGCAAGATATCATAATGCTAAGAATCAGCATTCTTGTAATTTGTGTTTTAAGGAAGATCCTTTAAAAATTTCATGGCGTAAATCAATGCGTTTTTTGCATTTGAATATGTTAATTGCTTGACTGAAGAGGTAATATCTGTCCACTGATAGCCTATGTGCTCATGTGAAATTCTTACTTTGTTTACTTTTGTGGAGGCGAGGAACAAAGTTACTTGTTTTGAAATCAAAGTTGATTTTCTAGTGTATTTATAATTTAATATGTACTTAAAGCCAGGTAACAATGTAAAATTCTGTATTCCTGTCTCCTCTTTCAATTCCCGGGTAGCCGCTTGCAATTCATTTTCATTACTTTCGATATTTCCTTTTGGAAAATCCCAGTGACCTGATATATAATGAAGTAGTAATACAGAACGATCACTATTATGAGAATCATTATCAGAAATTACGATAAAACCTGCAGATTTTTCTGTGATCATACCAATCTCTCAATTTGAAAATCCATATGCACTAACTAGTCTCTGTAGCGTCTTTTTCATCCAAATCAATTTCCGTGGAAACTGGAGAATAACCATGAATCTCTAACCATTGTTTCTTGTCCATCCACCTGTTACAGTACCACCTTATTTTTTCTTGATCGTAATCACCATGTTGTGGCATTGATATTATGCTTGGAATAAGATAGCCATATCAATATTCTCCTATCTGCCATACCTTCTACGGCGCCTTTGAAATGTCCTTATTGCCCTCATAAGATCAATCTTTCTAAATTCTGGCCAGAAAACGTCCATAAATACCAATTCACTGTATGCGCTCTGCCATAACAGAAATCCGCTCAATCTCTTTTCACCAGAAGTTCTCAGGATAAGGTCCGGTTCCGGTTGTGGCAAATGTGAGGTATAAAGATATGAATCGATTGATTGTTCGTTAATATCTGATATTTGTAGCTCTTTTTTTTCTACATCATGAGCAATTTTTCGGATTGCCTCAACCAATTCCTGCTGTCCACCATATGCGATAGCAATATTTAGAAATGTAAGGTCGTAATGATTGGTCTCCTCTTCAAGCTTGAATAGAATATCTTTTATTGACTGTGGAAGGGCTTCTATATTTCCAATAGCCTTTATTTTCATCTCCCTCTCATGTATTCTGGAATCATTGTATAATTTCTCAAGTTTTATTCCAAGTAGGTTATAGATATCATCCAATTCTTTCTTGTCGCGGTCAAGATTTTCGATAGATAATACGTATAAACTAGTTATTTTGATCTTCAGATCATAGATCCAGGTTAGCAACTGTTCGGCCTTATCTGCGCCCATCGCATGTGCACCCTTATTTGCCAAGAAATTGTATTTTGCCCACCGTCTATTCCCGTCTAATATTATTGCGACGTGGTTTGGTAGAGGATCTTTTTTTATTTGCGATTCTAGTTTGCGTTCATAGAATTTATAAAACCAATTATTATTGATGAGGTAATAAAAAAAACCATACATTTGCTCTCTAATTAATTGATTTTAAATCATATAATAACGCTATGTAGGTAATGGTCCTAATGTTTCAGTTGTTCTCCACCTTTTTTGTTTCTGAAATATTGAAACAAAAATGTTGTAGCAACAAGTGTAATAGCGAGACCAATAAATAAAGATGAAATAAGATTGAAAGGATTGGTTTTTTCAGTCAGAACTGAAGTAAATTGAATTGCAGGTATGTATATCAAACCAAGTACAACTAACCTTAGGATATCCGAAAGAATCCTAATGCTTCCTTTAAACCAGTTACTTAGAAGTATTCCTCCGAAAATAGTAGCTAGACCTATCCAAATAAGGGTTATTGAGCCATTAACAAAACCTCCTACGACGGCCCTATTTGTGACGATTTCTGAGAGACTAGCGTCCTTCGGGATAGCTCCGTCCGGTATGTTTGATATACCATTAGCTATGCCCACCAAAATTATCATGATCCCGGCAAATGTTGAAAATATTCTGATGAATGTTGAAGGTGTAGTCCTATTAAGCGATCCTAGAGATTTGTCAATATCAAAAGCCCTGATTACAAATGCAACTCCCAATACACTAAGAACTATGGCCAAAGCTTCTCTCGTAAAACCAAAGATCGTAGCAAAACCACCACAAATGAGCAGGGCCCCAGGTACGCCCAAAAAGAATTTCGAATACCTTGGATCATAAACCAACATCTTTACATATTTTCCAAAAACAGCATACGAGTATTCAACGGTTCTACTATGTCGTATGATTATTCTCTGTATGGATATTACGGGAACTATCGCCTGGATTAGTGGAATTACAGTTTCATCATCTTCTCCGTCGGAAACAATGACAGCCCCCTCGGCCTTGAATTTTGACAGAACTTCTATTAATTCCGAAGATATTTTTTCATCGGCTTCTATGCCTCGATTATAAGCACCAGTGATTACTGCAACTTCAGCCTCATAACCTTTTGTCACAAGCTCCTCGTAGATCTTGACGGCACCAAAGATTGCGTTAGCATCGGCATCTTCTGGATCCTCAATTGCTAACCTAGTTCCTGCATTTATACATTGATCTCTTCCAAACACCGGGGTTTCAACTCCTCCGTTTTTACCTAGGTCATCGTCTCGGTCTATACAGACTACAAGGACTCTCTTATAATGAGTTGAAATGGAACCATAGTCCAAACTCCTCTTCTCCCTCATGTATTCTAGGTCCTTTGGCAATTTTTCTACGACCTAAAATATGTAGCAGAGGCTAATTAATTTGATGGTCCAATGATAGTATTAATTTTTAGTAATAATATTACAATAAATGATGAATGACAACTAACATTCACTGATATATATTTAAAGGTTCATGAAATATTATAACGGACGTCTAAACAAAAAACTTATCTAAATACGTCTGCATCAAAGTATCATTTGACTTCTAGTAGTAGCAGCTCTAAGGACCGGGCTTCTAGATACGCAATAAGAACTATCAGATATCAGGATTCACTTATGGTAAATGTATGTGATCTCTATCTGATTGATAAGCAAATCCAACATGGGAATATTACAATAGATATAAAAAAAAATTACTGGATGGATAAAGTAGCAGACGATAGTGAAATAGAATCTTATCTAAAAAAATCATCTATCTCAAATCTAGCTGGTAAAGATACAGTTGATAAAGCAATTGAATTGAATCTTGCAAAGAGGTCCAGCGTCAAGTATTTTTCAGATGTTCCATTTCTTATGATTTATAGGTTCAGAGAATCCTACTAAGCGTAAAAAGTCAAACAATAAATAAATATTTACAGTTTCATGTTCTAAGTAGGGTTTCCTATTGGACAAAAATGATCATCTAAATTTATCATTACATATACCTGAAGAGCGAATTTCCGTAGTTATAGGAAATAAGGGAAAAACTAAATACGAAATTTGTAAAAAATGTAACGTAAAGATAGAAATTGAAAGTAAGACAGGAGAGATAACAGTATCTTCAACTTCTAAAAATTTCGATCAATATGGAGCGCTAAAGGCAAGAGACATCATCACTGCTATTTCAAGTGGTTTTTCCCCTGAAAGGGCATTTAGGATCTTAGATGAGGAAACACTGTTTCAAATTTTAGATCTTCGTAATTTTACAAGATCTACCAATTCTACCAATCGGATAAAGGGTAGGATTATTGGCGAGAAAGGTAAGGCTAGAAAAAATCTTGAAGAATTAACTAACACCTACATTTCAATATATGGACACATAATAGGTTTGATAGGCAACTATGAAGAAACAAAGCTAGCTATCGATGCAATAATGTTACTAATCAATGGAAGATCTCACAAGACAGTCTACGAAATGCTCTACCAAGCAAAGAGGAGATCAAAAATCGAAAAGTTACAACTCTGGGAAAATTAAGAGACCAGTAAAAATCGTTACTATGGACAAGCTCATATGATCTTTTCATCTTGTTTTATTATTTTTTTTATTTCTATTTTCTATTTGTATTTTTTTCTTGTTTGAGCCATGCTAGGTTTTCTAATAGGAAAAATAATGTGAGAAATTCTTTTATTGATCCTTCCATCTCTTGAACAGATCGTGTTCTATTTTTAGTTGATCAAGAATCTTGCCAACCAAATGATTAATTATTTCATCTATCGTCGATGGGTTATGATAAAACCCTGGCATGGCTGGAAGAATAATTGCACCAGCTTCCTGTAACTTGATCATATTTTCAAGATGAATCCTTGAAAGCGGAGTTTCTCTTGGCACAATGATTAGTTTTCGTGACTCTTTTAAGGTAACAGATGCAGCACGAGAGATGAGTGTATCGTCGTAACCATTTGCAATGCTTGAAAGTGACTTCATGCTACATGGTACTATGACCATCCCATCATGAAGGAAAGAACCGCTTGATACGGAGGCGTCTAATTTGAAATTATCGTAATTAACGGAAGAAAGAGATTTAACGTATTCTAATGATTTGTCGGTTTCAATTTCTATATTTTTTTTTGCCCATTCACTGATAATGAGGTATGTTTGAATGTTAATAGAATGTAGAATCTCCAAAAGTCTAATTCCGTAAATAATACCTGAAGCGCCAGAAAACCCAATCACTATTTTATCATGTCTTGTCTCCGATGTCAATATGCAAAATATTGTTGAACACTTATTTATTGTTGTTATTAATCGAACTGCATGCTAACGATATTCGGAACCATTGCATTAGATACTACACGGACACCCTTTCATACTGTTGAAAGAACGTTGGGCGGCACGGCTACATTTGCTTCAATCTCAGCTTCGAATTACGTGCCCACATCACTTCTCGGGATAGTAGGTCATGATTTTCCAGCAGCATATTTAGAGCTTTTAAAAAACCGTCTTGATATCAGAGGGTTAACCATTAGTCAAACCGAAAAAACCTTCCATTATGATTCTTCTTTTGGCTATGATCTTGCAAAGAGAACAACTAACAAGACTGAACTTAATGTAATTGCAAATTACCAATCAACAATACCGGATGATTATATTGATTCTGAGTATGTTTACCTTGCAAATAATGATCCAGTACAAAATATGAATATACTGAAATTATTTTCCGGCCCAAAGTTAGTAATTTGTGACACAATGGATTTTTGGATTGTTAATAAGAGGGATGATGTGATTAAGATGATAAAAAAAGTTGATGGAATAATGTTAAATGAATTAGAGGCCAAATTGTTGTTTAAGGAGAACAATATTTTGAAATGTGCACGCTTGCTTGTATCAAACGGACCTGCTTTCGCAGTAATAAATAAGGGAGAAAATGGATCGCTGCTTTTCCATAGCGATGAATTCTTTCCAATTCCCGCATATCCTACTGAAATTATAAAGGATCCTACTGGTGCCGGCGATTCTTTTGGTGGCGCATTCACGGGATACTTGTCACAACAAGAAAAATGGGATTTAAAAACATTGAAAAACGCGATGATACATGGAAACATTATGGGATCGTTCGCAATAGAGGATTATGGCGTTGAAAAACTCGCAAATATTAATGCAGAAGACATTCAGAAAAGAAATCAAAAATATAAAGAAATATTAACATTCTGATAAAACACAGAACTCCTCTGTTTAGTTAAAAGATTTGAATCGTATACAAGTTTGATTTTTCAATGTAAAATTGATAACGTAAATAGGACCCTAATGCATAGTGAACAGGATTGATCTGATACTAATTGGAAAACATCAAGGATGCGCTAATATCAAAAATTAACCTGTCAGATATAGAAGCACAGATTTTTTTGTATTTGATAATTAATGATAAAACACCACTACAAGAGATCTCAGATGACCTAAGGCTTCCTCTTAAGAAAACAACCCAATTGCTCAATGGTCTAATTGAAAAGGGCCTGATATTGGAACTATCTGGTGAGTATCAAACATTTCATCCCAAATTTTCAATAGTAAATGCATATCGTCTACATTGCCAAAAAATAGGTGTTGAGTTCAAAAAAAATGTCCAGATTGATAGTTTAGCCTCTTCCTTAGAAAGAATGCACGAATCTGCAAGAACTAAATATGGCAATGAGAATCAATAATTTATCCAATGTCAACCGTTCCAGAAAATAAGGTGGTCTATTTTGGAGTTATTAACATTAATGAAAACAGCAGAACGATAGGAGCTGTCGATATCTGGAGAAATGTAATAAATAAAAAAATATTTTGCGAAGAAAAAAGATTGGGTATTCTGGAGATAGTAGACTACATTGGCATGCCTACAATTCCAGAGGATCAAGAATGGGCCGTCGCAATAAATAGAAACAGAAAGGGAAAGGAAAGATGGAAATTAATAAAAATCATAAAAAATGGAAATTTCTCATTCATAGACACAGATGACGAAACGGCTGTTAGTGTTAATGTCACTGATTACAAGATAGTAGACAATAACTGGTGGAGTTTTTCGGTTTCCAAGAATATAAACAGAAGTATTGAAATAACAAATGAGGAAAGTCCAAAGTGATTCGTGATTATTATCCTTCTGATGAACCTGAAATATATGTAGAAAAAGCCCAGGGAGGACAATACGCAAGCAAATTAAGAGGCTACTTTATTATTAAAGATACCAAATTAAAGTTCAATGCCATTGCCTTTGGAAGAATTGGGGGTCATAATATTAGTCTGAATTTGACAAAAAAAACTCTATCCAAATTGAAAGAATTTGGTTACGACACCGAAGATTTCCAGTTAGTATTGCAACGAAAACTTGTCGAAGGAGAAGTAATTCTCATAGATCCTGCAACCAAAAGTCAAATTAAACCATAGCATCTTGTAATGCTGTTTTGCATTTGCACTTATTTCTGATTTCAGGGATAGAAGGTATCAATGCAGTAAGCAATTCCTTAGTACTATTGGCATTTTTGGTCAAGACTTCCAGTATTTCCCTAGAGGAGACCGGATTTTCATACCAAACATCATAGTCGGTAACTGTTGCAATCGGCATGTAGCATATTTGCATTTCTCTTGCAAGTATGCATTCTGGTACCAGGGTCATTCCAATAATGTCGCCCTGTAAAATGTCTTTAAAATATTTTGATTCTGCACGGGTTGAAAAACGAGGTCCTTCAATACAAATGTAGGTAGAACCATCATGCACATTGTATTTCAGCTGTTTACCAATATTTAGAAAGATTTCTCTTAATTCATTGCAAAAGGGATCTGCACATGAAACATGGCACACCTGTCCTTCGTCATAAAATGTATACTCTCTTCTTTTAGTAAAATCAATAAATTGATCAGGTAATACAATATCCCCGGGCTTGTACTTATCTTGAAGACTCCCGACAGCTGACGGTGCGATGATCCTTGATACACCCAATGAATTTAAAGCCCAAATATTTGCTTTGCTGTTGACCGTGTGCGGTGGGATTGTGTGTCCTTTACCGTGACGAGGAATGAAGGCAACAAAACGACCATT
>Ga0105092_10000118_pt1 | contig 36704 bp, 32 predicted proteins | sample PPLLak2March2015_FD_87021 | JGI IMG/M metagenome (GOLD analysis project Ga0105092, IMG submission 87021) | Freshwater sediment microbial communities from Prairie Pothole Lake near Jamestown, North Dakota, USA - PPLs Lake P7 Core (1) Depth... | ecosystem: Environmental > Aquatic > Freshwater >... | reverse complement strand
TCGTCGATGACAGCGTTCAGATGAGAGGCTTCCCTTCCTTCGACATTCGACATTCGATATTCGATATTCGATATTCGATATTCTGATCAGCACACTTCAGAGCACGCGTGGCGCCACCCTCGAACATCTGACAAAAGCCGGTTGAAAGAAAGCCCCACACCCAACCTGCTTCTCGCATCTCTTCACACTTCTGCTACCATATTCAGTTTTATGGATTCCATACACCCAGAACTAATGATCGAGGCCTCCTGTCTGTCCAAATTCTATGGCGCGTTCATAGCTATTCAGAACGTCAGCTTCGGAGTCCCTCCCGGTCAGGTAGCGGCCTTTGTCGGCCCCAACGGCGCGGGCAAGACAACCACCATGCGAATCCTCACCGGTTACCAGTCCCCCAGCGAAGGGACCGCCCGCCTGGCGGGGATGGATGTCTCCAAGAAGCGGATCGAGCTCGCCGCCCGAGTCGGCTACCTGCCTGAGAACGGCCCTCTTTATCCCGAGATGACCCCCCTGGCGCTTCTGAAGTTTTTGGGACAAGCCCGCGGCTTGACGAGCGGTGCGGTCAGAAATCGGATAGATACCGTCGTCGCTCAGTGCTCCCTGGAGCCGGTGCTCCACAAAAGCATCAGAAAGCTTTCGAGGGGCTATCGGCAAAGGGTCGGCATGGCTCAGGCTTTGCTGCACGATCCGGACATCCTGATTCTCGACGAGCCGACCAGCGGCCTCGATCCGAACCAGATTCGCGAAGTGCGCAACCTTATCCGGGAGCTGGGTAAGACCAAGAGTGTTCTGCTTTCAACCCACATCCTTCAGGAGGTTGAGGCGGTGGCCGATCATGTAATCCTGATTCACGAGGGCCGCATCGTTTTCGACGGTACTCGGGATGCTATGCTTGCCGGCGACCGTACTCTGGAAGCTGCCTTCTACCGTTTGACCGGCAGTCTTCCGACTGTGAACCAACCGTTAACTGAACCCGTTGCGGAGGAGTGTCCATGAGAGGACGTGTTGTTTCAGCAATATTCAAAAGGGAGCTTCTCGGGTACTTCAGCAGCCCCACTGGATATGTCTTTATCACGATCTTCGTGTTTCTGAGCGCTATTGCCGCTTTCTGGCAAGAGGACTTCTTTGCGGCGAACCTGGCGAATCTCGACCAGCTGAACCGGTTTTTCCCGTATCTTCTGGTCTTCCTGGTTCCTGCAATTACCATGAGCCTGTGGGCGGAGGAAAAGCGCTACGGCACGGACGAGCTGGTTCTGACTCTTCCCGCGTCGGATGTCGACATCGTCCTGGGCAAGTACCTGGCTGCGCTCGCCATTTACACGGTCGCTTTACTGTTTTCCTTGAGTAATGTGATCGTTCTTTTCTGGCTCGGCAATCCGGACCTGGGAATGCTCGCATCCACCTATCTCGGTTACTGGCTGATGGGGGCCGCCCTGCTCTCGCTGGGCCTTTTCGCTTCCCTGCTCACAGACAATCTCACGGTAGCTTTCATCCTCGGCGCTCTTTTCTGCGCGGTCCCGGTTTTCATTCATCACGCAGGCGTCATCCTGAGTGGAGAGTGGCAGAACCTGGCCCAGCGGTTATCAATGGCGGAACAGTTCCAGGATCTCGCAGCCGGCATTGTCACGCCGGCCGCCCTGCTGTATTTCCTGAGTTTCGCCGCTGCCTTTCTTTACTTGAACATCGGGCTTCTAGGCCGGCGCCACTGGCCGACGGGCCGGCGCAGTCCGAATCTCGGCATTCACTACCTGGTTCGCGGCCTTTGCCTGCTCGTTATAGTGGCGAGCATCAGCCTGCTCGGTGCCCACTTAACCAGCCGGATTGATGTGACCTCTGAAAAGGTCCATTCCTTGTCCCCCGATACCGTCAACCTGCTCAAGAAACTCGACCCCGGGAAGCCGGTGATCATTGAGGCTTATCTCAGCCCCCAGGTTCCCCGGTCCTACATGCAGGTGAGGGCTAACCTGGTCCGAATGTTACGGGAGTTCGACGAGATCGGCGGAGAGGCAGTCCACAAGAAGATCTATGAGACCGAGAAGTACTCTGCCGAGGCTCGGGAAGCTCAAGAACGCTTCAGCATTCGAGCAAGCGCCGTTCCAGTCACCGAGGAAACGGTGGGAGCGCCCCGCGAAATCTTCCTCGGAGTCGCCTTTACCTGCGGCTCTGAAGAATTCGTTATTCCCTTTTTCGATCGAGGGCTGCCGGTCGAATACGAACTCATGCGCTCGATTCGAGTGGTCTCGAAAACCGAACGCAAACAGGTCGGAGTGCTGAATACCGGAGTAAAGCTTTTCGGAGGCTTCGACTTCAAAACCAACCGGCAGGACAACGAGTGGCCGATCCTCGCCGAGTTGAGGAAACAGTACGAGGTCACCCAAGTCCAGGCAGATACTGACTACCCGACCAATGTGGACGCGATGCTCGTGGTGTTGCCCCACACTCTGACACCGCCTCAACTCGACCGGCTGATCGCCTACGTGAAGCAGGGCAGGCCAGTCCTGCTCCTGGTGGATCCGCTTCCCGCATTCAGCATCGATTCGTCGCCGCAGGACGTTCCCTCGAGTCCTTTCCAGCAGGCGCCGCCCAAAACCCGCACCGATGTGACTCCTCTGCTGGAGCTGCTGGGAGTTTCGTGGCCGACCGGCGACATCAGTTGGGACAAGTACAATCCCCATCCCCAACTCTCGAACCTACCACCTGAGGTCGTTTTCGTCGGTAGCGGGAACGGCGCCAAAGCCGCGTTCAACGCCTCCGAATCGATTGCCTCGAGCCTGCAGGAGGTGGTCCTGATTTACCCAGGCACCGTCGTCCCGAGCGGGTCGGCAAAGACCAAATTCTTCCCGCTCCTCCAGACGGGCACCGCCTCCGGGCTGGTTCCCTGGAATCGCCTGGTCCAGCAGTCGTTCTTCGGCATCAGCCTGGCGCAAGGGGTCAGCCATGAGCCGGACAAGGGGAACCATGTCCTTGCGGCGAGAGTCGAAGGAAGCGGGTCAAAGCCGGTCAAAGCGGTGGTGGTCGCGGACTGCGACCTTCTGGGTGAGCAGTTTTTTGAGTTGCGCAAGCGAGGGATCGAAAACCTGAATTTCGACAACGTGACCTTCATGTTGAACGCAGTCGATTACCTCGTGGGCGATCAGTCATTCATCGCTCTCCGCAAACGCCGGCCTCGGCACCGCACGCTTGAGGCAGTGGAGGCGAAGACCCGCGTCTACGAAGAGCAGCGCCTTAAGGAGACACGCTTAGCCGAATCCACAGCTTCCAAACGGCTCGATGAAGCCCAGAAGCGGCTGGACCGTGCGGTCGAGGATTTGCGGCGGCGACCGGATCTCGATGAGCAGACTCGAGACATCATGATTAACAATCTGCAGTCCGTCGAGAACCGCCGCTTGACTGTCTCCCGCGCCAATATCGAAGACGAGAAGCAGCGCCAGATCGAGGACAGCCGTGCCAACATGGAGGCCGCCGTTCGCGGCATTCAAAACATGATCAAGCTCCTGGCTGTCGCCCTGCCTCCTATCCCGGCTTTCTCCCTGTTCTTGCTTTTCTCTCTGAAAAGACTGAGAAGTGAAAGGATTGGCGTCAGTGAGCGACGGCTGCTGAGCCACGGCGCCGTGCCGCAAGAGTAGAGGAATGAGGTTCTATCCACGAACCAATAGAAGCTAAATTGATATGCGCGAGAAAATTGTAACTCTGGTTTTTCTAGTGATAGCGGTGGGCCTCGCCATCACCGCTGCCTTGGTTCAGCCTGAGAGTACCACTCACAACCTGTTCGACGACCAGGGACAGGACTTTTACCCGAGCTTCACGGACCCGCTCGCCTGCAAGGCGCTCGAAGTGGTCGCCTATGACGAGGCCACCGCGACCGCGCGTCCTTTTAAGGTCGAATTTCGTAATCGCCGGTGGAGCCTCCCTTCCCACTTTAATTACCCAGCCGACGCCCAGGAGCGTCTGGCCAAAACCGCCGCGGCGTTGATGGATCTGAAAAAGGAATCGGTCCGCTCCGATTCCGTCGCGGATCACACCTCTCTCGGAGTTATCGATCCGCTTGATCAGAAGGCCACCAGCCTGACCGGGCGAGGCAAGCGGGTGACGCTGCGCGACGACAAGGGCGGCGTATTGGCGGATTTCGTCCTCGGAAAGCCGGTAGAAGGAAAAGCGGGCTATCGATACATCCGGGTTCCGGGGCAGAAGCGAACCTACGCGGTTAAGACCGAGGCCGACCCATCCGTCAGTTTCGAGGACTGGATCGAGACCGATCTCCTTAAGCTGACCGCCCCAGAGATTCGGAAGATCACCGTCAATAGTTACTCGATCAACGAACAGCTCGGACAGCTTGATAACGTCGAACGGACGGTTCTGACCAAGGACAAAGACAAGTGGACGGTCAGCGGCCGGGCTGCCAAGAAAGCCACCCTGGACGCCGTGACCGCCGCCCTCGATACCCTGCGAATCGTCAACGTCCAACCGAAGCCTCCGGCACTGACACAGGACCTGCGCGCTCAGGAAGGGATACAGCTTTCGGTCGACAGCATAATGTCGCTCCGGCAGAAAGGGTTCTTCGTAACTCCTACCGGCCAGCTTCTGTCGAACGAGGGAGAGTTGATCGTCGAAACCGACAAGGGACTCATTTACACACTGCGGTTCGGCGAAGTGGCCCCCGGGACACCAGGCGCCGCCGCAGACGACAAGACGGCCGAGCGACGGTACCTGTTCATAACGGTCAGCTATAACGACGACAGAGCTTCGCTCTACAACGACGGCGATCCCTCTAAGGTCAGGGTCACCGGGAACAGGCTGGCCCGCGAGCTATCCCACCGTTTTGCCGACTGGTATTACGTGATCTCCGGCGCCGACTTTACCAAACTGCGGCCGAGGAGCAAGGATTTGTAGTAGGAACGGGGTTTCCGTCCACGAACCAACACGAACGAACACGAACAAAAGTGTCTTTGTTCGTGTTGGTTCGTGGACGGACCTCGCTAATCCAGCCTCTTATGAAACCTCAGCGCGCTGAAGCTGAGGATGGCCAGCCCGTAGACCAGCAGCGTCAACATCTGCGGCCACAATACTGCAACCCCGCCGCCTTTAAGAAAGACGTCTCGGACAATTTCGATCATGTAACGCACCGGGTTCAGATAGGTGAGATACTGCACCGGCAGCGGCATGTTCCGTATTGGAAAAGCGAAGCCGCTCAGCATGAACGCCGGCATGAAGAAGAAAAACGAGATCATCATCGCCTGCTGCTGAGTCTCGGAGATCGTCGACAGAAAAAGCCCGATCCCAAGAGTGGTCAGCAAAAAAAGCAAGGATGAGGCCAGAAGAACCAACGGATTCCCCCGGAAGGGGACTCCGAACACGAGAAGGGCGCCGAGCGTCACCAGGATCACTTCCAGAATCCCAATCATGCCGAACGGCAGAAGCTTACCCACCATCAGCTCGGCCGGGCGAATCGGAGTGACCATCAGTTGCTCCATCGTCCCGATCTCTTTCTCTCGCACGATACTCATGGCGGTCAGCATGATCGTCACGAGCGCGACGATGTTGACCACGACACCAGGGACGAAGTAGTACCGGCTGTAAAGGCTCGGATTGAACCAGACGCGACTGCGTATATCCAGGCCCGGGGCGGTCATGCGCACCGGATTGGGGTTTATGTGAGCATTGGCGGCCAGCCGGTCGCGCAACTGCTCCTGCATGGCCTTTCGTCCGTACGCGCTAGCGACCTGGCCGGCATAGCTTGAAACGATCGCCGCGGTGTTCGAATTGCTTCCATCAACCAGGATCTGGACGGTCGTCGTTTCTCCTCGAGAAAGCTCGCGCCCGAAACCAGGCAGCACGCGGATCACCGCGCGGACCGATCCTTCATCCAGCAGATGCTGCACCTCAGCATCCGAAGCAGGAACTGCGGTGACGTGAAAGTAGGGGGAGCCGTCAAAGGCCGCCAGCAAATCGCGGCTGGCAGGGGTCCCGTCCGAATCCATCCAGCCTATCTGGCTCTCGCCGACGTCGAGGTTCACAGCAAAACCGAACACGAGGAGCTGCACAACCGGCGGGACAAAAAGCAGGACTCTCATCCTCGGCTCCCTGAGTGCCTGGCGGAGCTCCTTGATGATGATTTCGCGAATTCTTCCCCACCTCATCGTCAGGCTACCTTTCTGTGCAGAATCCTGGTCGCGATAAAAAAGATCGCGGCGGCGTAAACCAAGAGCAGGATGAACTCTACGAACAGCATCTCCAGGCCAATGCCTTTGAGAAAAATGCCCTTTAAAAGCGTCACCAGGTACCGGGCGGGCACGATGTGAGTGATGACCTGGATAATCGCCGGCATGTTACCGATGTCGTAGACGAACCCGGACAGCAGGAAAGCCGGCAGAAAGGAGGTGATCATGCCCAGTTGATACGCCTTGAGCTGAGATCGGGTCGCCGCCGAAATCATTATCCCCCAGCACAAAACCCCAAAGAGAAAGATGCTGACGGTCACGATGAGGAAAATGGCATTTCCCCGAAAAGGAACACCGAAGATCAGAACGCCTACGCCGACTGCCATCAAAGTATCTATGAACCCAATGATGAAGAATGCGGCCATTTTTCCGAGAACGAGCTCGCCGGGACGAAGAGGAGTTGAAAGCAGCTGCTCCATGGTGCCCATTTCCCACTCACGGGCGATGGTCAGCGACGTCAAGAGCGCGGAAATGATCATCAAGATGACCCCGATGAGACCGGGAACGATGTAGTTCTTAGACTTCAGTTCGGGGTTGTACCAGACACGCATGTGCGGATCGACTGGTACTTTGAGCTCACTTCCTCCCTGTCGGTCGAACCAGCGAGTGCGAAGCGTCAAGGAATGAAGCTGGAGTAGCGCCTCGGCATATCCGAGGGCGATCGAAGCGGTATTCGAATCGCTGCCGTCCAACAGAAGTTGTATCTGTCCCTGGTTGCCGACGCTCAGCTCCTCGGAAAAATCAGATGGTATTACGACTCCCAGGAGGCAGCGGCTGTGGTTGATCTCCTTCTCGATTTCCCCATAGGAATCAGGCCGGCCAAAGACCTCGAAATACCGGGACGCACGGAACAGCTCGGCCACCTCACGGCTCTGAGGAGTGTCGTCGCCATCGTAGATCATTGTCGGGATCCGATCGACGTCCAGGGTAAGAGCGTAGCCGAAGAGAAGGAGCATAACCAAGGGCATGGCGAGCGCCATCGCCAGGCTGCGAGGATCTCGGTAGATATGGATGATCTCCTTCCGCGCGACGGCCTTCGTTCGTCTCCAGCTCATGAAGCCTTCCTCTCCTCTTCTTCGATTCGCGTCACGAAGACATCTTCCATGCTGGCTTCTCCGCGCTTCAGCTCGTCGGGCGTTCCTTCGGCGATTATTCGTCCCCGGTACATCAGGGCCAACCGGTGGCAGTACTCGGCTTCATCCATGTAATGCGTCGTGACAAAGATCGTGTGGCCCCGTTGAGAGAGATCGTAGATCAAATCCCAAAAGGTCCGGCGCGCGATCGGATCGACGCCGGACGTTGGTTCATCGAGAAACAGGATCGGCGGCTCGTGCACTATTGCACAACCGAGCGCCAGTCTTTGTTTCCAGCCACCCGGGAGAAGGTGGGTCATGATCTGCTCGCGCGCCTCCAGACCGGCCATGCTCAGGATCTCGGCCTTCCGCCTGGCTCTCTGCTCTGGTAGAACTCCGTAAATGCCGCTGAAGAACGAAATGTTTTCCCCGACCGTCAGGTCGTCGTAAAGCGAGAATCTCTGCGACATGTAGCCGATCGTCTGTCTGACCTGTTCTGCCTGCGTGTAAACGTCGAAGCCGCCGACAACCGCCCGCCCGGACGTCGGCCGCAACAGGCCGCACAAAATGCGAATCGTGGTCGACTTTCCTGCCCCATTTGGCCCGAGAAACCCGAAGATTTCACCCCGCCGGACCGCGAGACTGACATCATCGACGGCGACGAAGCTCCCAAAACGCTTTACCAGGTTTTCAATCTCAACCGCGTTTTCCATATTCCATAGGTCTCCGACCGCTTACGGCACCGTGGCGGTCTTAGATTCCTTCTCGATCAGGGCAATGAAGACGTCTTCCATTGACGGCGCAATGGTCTGAATCTCATGAACTTCGCAACCCGCCTCCGATAGGAGCCGATGCAGGCTGCTTACCGAAACGTCTCGGCTGACAAAGACATGAAGCGCCTGTCCGGACGGAGTCACGGACAGGACCTGCGGCATGCCCTGCAAAGCCGCCCGGGCGCGCCGGTTATCGGACGTTCGTATCTCGTAGCAGGTCTCCTGGAGGCTCTGCTTCAGTTGCTCGGGTGCGCCGGCTCTGATGATCCTGCCGCTATACATGAGGGCGATCCGGTCACATCGCTCGGCTTCATCAAGGTACGCGGTCGTCACGACGACTGTGAGCCCGTCTTTTACCAGTTCATAAAGGATCGTCCAGAAATCCCGGCGTGAAACCGGATCGACTCCATTCGTAGGCTCGTCCAGAAAGAGGATCTCCGGCCGATGAAGAAGCGTGCACATCAGCCCAAGTTTCTGCTTCATTCCGCCTGAAAGCTGCCCCGCCAGTCGATCGCGAAAGGGTTCCATGCGAGTCATGTGAAGCAGCCGCTTTCCCAGGTTTTCGCGATCGTCCGCAGAGATGCCGAACAGGTCGGCATAAAAATCCATGTTTTCCTGGACGGTCAATTCCACGTACAGACCAAAGCGCTGAGCCATGTACCCGATGCGGTCCTTAACCTCCGTGCTGCGCGTGACGACATCATAGCCGGCGACGCTCGCACTGCCTCGTGTCGGGTTTATCAGCCCGGACAGCATTCTCAGAGTGGTCGTCTTCCCCGACCCGTCCGGGCCGACGATCCCGAAGATCTCGCCCTTCTCGACTGTAAGGTCGATTCGGTTGACCGCGACCAAGTCGCCGAAACTCCGGGTCAGCGCCTCTGTTCGTACCATTTCCATGAGCTACCTTTTGTTCTTATCCACGAACCAACACGAACCAACGCGAACGAAAAAGGCGGTTTCGTTGGTGTTGGTTCGTGTTGGTTCGTGGATAAAAACCGCGCCTTACTCCAACACAATCTCCGCATCGGCCGGCATATTCGATTTCAGTTCATGATTCGTGTTCTCGACATCGACTTTAATCCGATAGACGAGCTTCACGCGCTCCTCGGGCGTCTGGATCTGCTTGGGTGTGAACTCGGCCTCCGACGAAATGAAGGCGATCTTTCCCTGGTAAACCTTTCCCGGGAAGGAGTCGGTTGTTATCCTGACAGGCATCCCCAGCTTGATGCGGCCCAGGTCTTTCTCGCCAACGTAGCCGCGGAGCCATGGGTGCTCGATGTCTCCCAAAGTAAGAATTGTGCTCCCTGCCGCCACCACTTCCCCGTCTTCCGCCGATTTGATCAGGACGACTCCGTCAGCAGGTGCGAGTGCCACCGAGTCACTCAATTGCGCGTCGACCACTCCCAGCTCGGCATCAACCTGGGCAATATCGGCGGCACGTGCTTCCCGCTCCTGCCTTGTTCTCTTGACCTCCAGCCTGGCTGCTTCCGCCAGTCTCAGTCCCGCCTGCGCTCTGCGGACTTGCGCCCGGGCTGCCTCGATCGTTTCCGCGCGCGGACCTTCCTGAACCAGGGAGAGCCGTTCCTCGGCCTGTTTAACCGCCGCCGCAGCGCCTTCAAAACGTGATCTAGCCTGATCATGAGCCGCCGCCGAAATGTCCTCGTCTTTGAACAAGGTCTGAGCCCGCTGCCAGTCGCGTTCCGCGGTCTGATGCTCCGTCCTGGCGCGTTCGAGCGCCGCCCGGGCCTGTTCGATGTCCTGTTTGCGGCTGCCGGCCAGCAATTCGTTGAGTATTGCCTCGGCATTGCCGACCTCGGCCCGGCGCTGCTCGATTTGTCCTTCCACCGTCTCTGCCTGCAGATCGATGGTCGTATTCACCTGGTCCAGCCGAGCTGTCGAGGACAGGCGCGCCGCCTGAACCCGCTCTTTCTGGCTGCGCAATTGGGCCGTGTCCAGCCTGGCGATCACATCACCCGCTTTGACCCTGTCTCCTTCTTTCAGCGACAGTTCCTCGATCTTCCCCGGTAGTCGAAAGGCAATTTTGACCTCGGTCATTTCGATGTTCCCAGAGAAGGCGAGTCGGTTACTCGGCGCCGAGTTGAACCAGCCTCTGGAGTAAACAACGATGGCCGCGATGATTGCGACGACGAGGATAATTGGAATGAGTATTCGCTTAGCCTTCATTATCAGTCTCCCGAAAGGACGATCTAGCAAAATCAAAGATGCGGGCAGCCGCAGGTCTGTGCAGACCTCTTACTTAACCGCTTCCCGCACGGAGCCCGTTGCTTGCTCCAGATCCAGTTTCGCCACCTGGAAACTGAATGTCGCCGCAATGCGATTGTCCTGCGCCCGTTCCAGGCGGGTCTGCGCGTCCGTAACCTCGAGGCTGGTTGTCACACCCGCCTCATATCGCCGGCGCGCCTGAGCCAACTCGGCCTGAGCCAATTCGACGCCTTCGGTCGCAACACGGATCTGGGCCTCGGCTGATTGGAGATTGTCAAACGCGAGGCGGACCTCCATCTCGATCTGTGCCTCCAAGTCCGCCGTTTTCGTCATTTCCTGCTCTAGTTGCAGGCGAGATTCCCCACGCCTGGCGTCCCGCCTCCCGCCGTCGAAAAGCGGCAGGCGCATCATGACCCCATACGTTCGGGTGGGAATCGACGCGGCGACGGCAGAACCAATCGTCCCGTAGTCACCGAAGGCGACGAGCGACGGCAGACGTTCCCATTTCACTGCCCCATAGCTCAGGCGAGCGGTCTGTTCCCGCTTGCGCTGAGCCCGTAAATCGGGCCTCGATTCCACCGCCCGGGCAACCGCCTGCTTCAACTCGACCGGCATGGGCTCATAGCCGAACTGCTCAGTGATCTCAATTCTGTCATCGAGCTTGAGACCGATCGCCCTGAGAAGACGTAATTCTGCCGCCCTGTATTGGTTCTGAGAAACGAGCAGGCGCTGGCGTTCGTTTGCCAGCTGGACACGCGCCCTTGTCACCTCGATCCCCGTCCCGGTCCCGGCACGCTTCTGATCCTCGGCTAAATCGAGCAATGCCACGGCAAGATCAACGCTCGACTGCACGGTTTCGACCCGGCTTCTCGCCTGCCACCCGGCCAGGTATAAGCGCGACACCTCCCCGGCTACCACCTCCTGAAGGCTTTGTTCTTCGCTCTCGGCGGTGGCCACGCCCGATCGGGCGGCCTGAAAACGCCGTATCGCGCTCAGGTCAAAGATGCTCTGGCTGGCACTCGCCCGCACGTCAAAGGTATTGAAGGGGCCGACGACCTCGGGGAAGGTGAACCCGGGGATAGGGACAGAAATTCGTATGCCGAACGCGGCCAGGTTCCGCGTTTGGTTCTGCTGTACGAGCGCGGCGTCCAGATTCGGGAGAAGGGCCGACCTCGCCTGCGCGGCGCGAGACTCGGCAACCGTCACGGCCTGGTCGGCTAGCCGGACCCGGGCGTTTCCATCCGGCGCGAGGGCCATTTCCACAGCTTCGCGTAAGGTCAGCCTGATCGGCGCCCGGCCGGAGTCGGCGGGCGAGACCTGGGCGAAAAGCGGCTGTACCGGAGCGAGGAACAAGGCCACCAGTAGCGCACCCGCAAGCGGTTTCCAGCCAGCCTTTACCCCACAGGGGTTATGTAGCAAAGCCCAGGGTAGGCCGCGCAGTTTGCGGCCTACCCTGGGTTGGGCGACGGCAGAATCGCAACCCTGAAGGGGTTGCGTCTCAAGCCCGATACACAACCCTTTCAGGGCATAAGCGCTAGAATAAGGATCGAGAGTGGGGCGCCCCTTGCCCCAGTGCAGGCGAGACGCCTGCGCTCCCAGGAGACGCCCCAACTCTCGATTGTTATTTGAGCGCTTATGCCCTTTCAGGGTTGACGCTTGCTCCCGACCGTGACCCAGGGTAGGCCGCAAACTGCGCGGCCTATGATGGGCTTTGCTACATAACCCCTTTGGGGTAATAAAAGACAACTGGTTTTTCATCCACATACCCAACTCCATCACCGTTGTTTCTGCTTACGGCTCTTCCCTTGGAGGCTGAAGCCGCAGTAGCTGCAGCGAGTTCGCGGTCTTGCGCAGCAACTCAGGTTCCCGGTACTGAGTCCTGGCCTCGCCGGTCAAAATGCCTTCAAAAAAGACCGTGAGGAGTGTTGCAAAAGCCTGACTGGCCGAGAGCGGCAGGTCCGACAGGGTCTCCGGATTCATGACCCGCCGGATTAACGTGGCGTGAATAATCGTCAGGAGTTGAGGATCGAGATCGCTTCTGATAAACCCCTCGGCCATCCCCTGCCTGATAAGGCCTCCGAACTTCCCAATCACCCGCTGCTGTCGCCACGCATCGAATTCCTCCCAGACCTCCATGGCATTGCGGCGGATATCATCGAGGATCGGTTGCCGGAGGCGCATCACGTAGATACCGATTAGCGACACCACCTGGTGAAGTTTCTCGAGAAATCCGAGGGACGTATCCTCGAACACTCGATCTGTCGTCGTCTCGACCTCTTCGACAATCTTCCGCATAACCGCACGCAGCAGGTCCTGTTTGCTGGTAAAAAGCCGATAGAGCGTTTTTTTGCTCATCCCCAGCCGAGCGGCCAGGTCGTCCATAGTGACCGAGCTGAACCCGGCGCTGAAAAACAACTTCTCGGCTTCGTCGATGACGCGGTGCTTAAGCTTTTGCTCCCGGCCGTCTTCCATGATGGTAACTCTTTGGGAAACTCTAGCAGTTTCCGCCGTTTCCTGTCAAGCGTGGGTGCTGTAGCAGCTGTCCACAGCGCGCCATACTCTTACTCTCTCGGATCGTGCTTCCAGGCGTGTTCGCCAATGAGGGGGACGAAGGTGCAGCGCTCGCCGCGGTGGCGTTCAAAGCCCCGTTCTGTCCGTACGATGGTGTAAAGAACCTGCGAGAAGTGTTCTTCCAGCGGGATGACGAGCTTGCCGTTCAGCGCCAGCTGCTCAAGGAGCGGGGTCGGAGCTTCAGGTGCGCCGGCGGTGACGACAATCGAGTTAAACGGGCTGAACTCAGGCCAGCCGAACGTCCCGTCATCCAGTTTGAGCTTCCACCTGCTGTAATTGAGTCGCGAGAGCCGATCATGCGCTTGCCGGTGGAGCTGAGCGACCCGCTCGACGCTATAAACTTCGGCCCCTAACTCGAGGAGGATGGCTGTCTGATAGCCGCTCCCGGTGCCCAACTCGAGGACTTTGTCCCCCGGCTGAACATCAGCAGCCTCGGTCATGACCGCCACCATGTAAGGCTGGCTGATAGTCTGGCCCTCTCCGATGGGAAGCGGGTTGTCCGAGTAGGCACGGTGGGCCAGCTCAGGCGGGACGAACTCGTGGCGAGGAACCTTCCGAAAAGCGTCCAAAAGGCGAGGATCTTTGATGCCTCTTTCTTTGAGTTGCTGCTCCACCATTCGTTCTCGAGCCCCGGTCAAGGCGTCGTCCATCACGCTTTTCAGCTGTCAGCCCGGAGCCGCCTAGAGTTGCGGTTCCGCTGCTTCGCGCGCCTCCTCGAAACGTTTCAGACGTCGGGCCAGACGCTGCTGGAACTTCCGCTGCTCGTACTCGTTGAACTCCTGGCAGGTGAGCTCCCATTGCTCCACGAGCTGCTGGAGCTCAGCGACCGAATCCCGACGATAAAGTTCGGCCAGATAGGAATAAAAGAGAGGTGAGCAGTTGCCGCATACTTCCTGAAGATAGAGGAAGGAACGCCGATGCACGGGCGAGGGCCCAAACCGGCGGAGCGCACGTTGGTGCTCGGGAGTGGAGTAGCCCTTGTGCCGGGCGAAGCCGTATTGAGGATAATCAAGATCCAGGGCCGCCATCAGCTGATCACGGTGGGTCTTGGCCACGATTGAAGCTGACGCTATCGAGAAGCAGAGGGCATCGCCCCCTATAATGCCGTCTTGTGGAAACGTGATTCCCGGGATGATTCGGGCATCGGTGAGAACATACTGGGGCGCCATCCCCAGATTCTCAACTGCGCGTCTCATGGCCAGCAAACCCGCCTGATAGATGTTTATTTCATCTATCTCCTCGACCGAGGCTACCCCGACACCAGTAGCGCAGGCCTTCGCCCGAATAGCCTTGAGCAGCTGCTCGCGCTCTTCAGGCGTGAGCTTCTTTGAATCGTTGATTCCGAGAATCCTTGTTCGAGGAGGGAAAATGACGGCGGCAGCCACGACCGGCCCTGCCAGCGGGCCGATCCCCGCCTCATCCACACCGGCCACGAGAACCTGGCCCGACCTCCAGAGATCGCGCTCCAGGCTAAGCATCCTGCTGATCCGGCGGCGCTCCTTCTTTTCGTCATCAGCCCTTTTCTTCAGCAGCTCGTATACTTGTCTGACTCCGTTGCGGCCGTCCTCTTTCAGGAGCTTGAGCAGGCGAGGTGTAGGACGCCTGTTCAAGAATCGTTTTCGAACCTGGCCGACACACAGGGAGGAAAGATCTCGATCCATCAGTCTCCGATAAAGATGATGTTGCCGAAGGCCGAAGGGACGTGAAAATCAGGAACCGGACTGAAGGTGGGACACCACGCGAGAAACTCCCGATCAGGGTCCTCTCCCGCCATCCGGTAAAGATTCAGCCTCCAGGCATCGCCGATTTCGGGACGGGTGCGATCCCCAAAACAGCCCTCCATCATGGGGGCAAAGGGGACGGCGAGCATCGCGGTCCAAACCCCGGCCGCGTCATCTATCCTCGCATCCACCCGAAGCCCTGAGTCCCACCGCCAGTCTACATCGACTCTGGGTTTCCGTATATGAACATCGAGCCATTGGCCCAGCGGACTGACCTCCAGCTCGAAGTAATCGTCACAGGATTCGGGCCGGAGAAAGACCTCCACGACGTCCCTTTCCCACAGGCCGGGGACCGAAGAGTTGGTCGCCCAAGCGCGGTTGACGTTCAACTCGTCATACCAGCAGCAGAAATGAAAACAGAGATGGCTCTTCGTCCAGATGGAGGTCACCTCGGTCATGTTTCGCCACTCGGGGCCTTTTTCCTTCAGCGCCGCTCTCCCATTCCAGAGGCGGCTGATCACGACTTTGTCGGTCTTTTCCCAAGCCGGGTGTTTGGAGTCAAGGACTTCGTCATCCCGGTCGGCTGAGAAGTAACTGAACAGGGTGTTTGTGGGCATTTTGTTTCAATTATAATTCACCCCGTGAAAATCAAAACAATCGGCCTGATCGGTCTAGGCCGTTTCGGAACAATGGCTTACCAGTATCTAAGGATGTCACGAGAGATTCGAGTCTACGACCCGGATCCCGCGAAAATGAAGAACTGCCCGGAAGCGGCCGCATTTGCCGATGTCGTTACTGCCGACTTGATCGTCCTCGCGGTCCCGATTTCGGTGGTCGAGAGAGTCTGCCGCCAGATGGCTCCGCAGCTCCGACCTGGTCAGCTGGTAGTCGATACCTGCAGTGTCAAACAAAAACCGCTCGAGGTGATGAGGCGGGAGTTGCCGGAAAGTGTACAGATTCTCGGAACGCATCCCCTCTTCGGCCCGGATAGCGGAAAAAAGGGCATCGCCGGGATGAAAATAGCGGTCTGCCCCGTAAGGATCGATCCGCCTCTCTACCAGAGCGTTCTTGAATACTTGAAATCTCTCAAGCTGGTGGTCCTCGAAACAACGCCCGAGGAGCATGACCGCCAAATCGCTCGGACCCAGGCGGTCTTTCACCTTATCGCCCAGGCATGCAAACGCCTGCACTGGGGCGGCGAAGACATCACAACTCCAGGCCCGGAGACCTTTTTCAACCTGCTGGCGACCGTACAGAACGATACCGATCAACTGTTTCTTGATCTCCAGCGCGAGAACTCCTTTGCCCCGACCTCGCGATCGGAGTTCATTGCGGAAGTCATTCGACTGGATGAGGAGTTGAACAAAATCAGCGGAGAACGCGACCCGAAGGGCGGGCGCTAGGTAAATGGCATTGGGCGCTGAGATGACGATCCGGGCAGCGCCCGGGTCGTCAGTCCTGGCGCGGTATGCTACCGTGAGTCGAGTTTATGAATTTGTCGTTGTTCGATAGGATCCAGTTCTTCCTGGTCGGCTGGCTCGGATACGGTCTGGTCAGCGCACTCGGGTCGTCGTTCCGTTACCGGGTGGAGGGTTGGGAGAACTTTCAGCGGTTCAAGGATCAGCGCAAGAGCGTCATTCTCTCTTTCTGGCACAACCAGATCCTCCAGGCTACTCACTTCTTCCGCTTTCGCGGCATCATCGTGATGAGCAGCTCGCACCGGGACGGCCTTTACACGACGCAGGTCATCGAGAAATTCGGCTACTCGACAGCGCGCGGCTCAAGCACGCGCGGAGGCGTCCGCGCTCTTCTCGAGATGAAAAGACACCTCGAGCAGGGGCGCGACGTAGGATTCACCGCAGATGGACCGCGAGGCCCGCTTTATCGCGTCAAACCCGGCCCGGTCTGGCTTTCGCAGCACACCGGGTCGCCGATCATGCCTTTCCACCTCGAACCTGAGAAATACTGGGAAATCAAAAGCTGGGACCGTTTTCGAATTCCGAAACCTTTTTCGAGAACGCTCGTCAAGATCGCCCCCCTCTTCGTCGTTCCGCCCGATGCCAGCGAAGACCAGTGGGTTGAGATCTACCAGCAGGAAATGGACAAGCTCAGGGAGTATTGCGCAGGCTATTGGACGAACCAGGACGGACGGAAAACAGGGGCAAAGGATCAAAGGATGAAAGGGGCAGAGGGAAAACCTGCAAAACAAAACTAGTCGGCCTGCTTTTCCCTTTACCCCTTTGTCCCTGTCGTTACCGGTTTTCCACAATCTCTACCGGGCTCTGGAAGGCCGTCACTCGCCAGCTAGCGAGCTCCAAAACGGCCAGGCGAAGATCGTAGCGGCCGGGTGGGGCGAATAACTTGTTCGTGTAGATAATGGCCCGTCCCACCTCGATCTCCTTAGGACTCAGCGACGCCCTGAAGAACTCTCTGAGGCGGACAACCTCCCGCCCCTGCCGATCCAGCAGCAGGCCGATGATCCCGAACTGAGTGCGGACTCCCTCCTTGCGCGAACCGCGCAGGGAGAAGGGACTGATCTTGATTCGAAAAGGCAGGCCGAGCTGTCCTCCTTCGCGGTCCGAGGGCAAGACGTCAAGCTCCGCCCCGATTTCTTCGAACTGCAGGCCGGTGGCTTCCGACAACCGAGACAAGGAGCCGGCATCAAAAAGCGCCGAAATGTACTTCTTCTTTTGACTCAGACGTTCGGGGAGATTCTGGAACAAAGCGGAGACTTTTGCCCCCTGCTGTAACGTCTCTACCCGGATCTGCCTCTCGGTTTTGTCGAGGTAGGGGTTATCGGTGTAGAACCCGACCGAATAAAGATTGCCGTAAATGTCGTCGTCGATTTGAGCCAGGGTCTGATCGAAATCAAGGATAGTCTCGAACCCGGCAAAGCTCTTGCCGCCGGAGTCCAAAGCCAACCTGGCAAACGCCTCCTCCTGACCGGCTTTGAGTGCCTGGCTCGGCAACGCTTCACTGTCGGCCGCGTTCCCGATATAAAGCTGTGCCGCGGACGGAACCAGGATCGTGTAGATAGTAATATTGTTTGACTTCGCCTTCGCGGCGAGCGCGCGCCATTTCGCGTACGCCTTGTCCATGGCGTCCGAGACCAGGATTACTACCTTGCGATCTGACTGCTTGGCTCGATTGCCCATCCGGTCCATCAACTGGGAAAGCGAATCGTAGATTGCGGTCTGGCCGAGGTGTTGCCTCGCCTCCGCAAAAGCTTTCAGGGCCGGCCCCCGCTCCGAGGTGAAATCCTGGAAAGGAATAAGCTTGTCGGTGAAGCCGAAGATCCCGAGCTGAGTCACCTGGTGGATGTTGTCGAAAAAGGTCTGAGCGGCAATGATCTCCTCGGAGCGAGTGGCGAAGGTGCTGCCGCTCACGTCAAGCAGGAACGCCAGAAAGAGTGGCCCCGCCTGGGTCGCACCTTTGTTCGATGGCGCCTCGAAGAACGCCATCTCTTTCTGCTCCTGGTTCTCAAAAACCCGGAACTGGTCGCGGGTGAGCGTATTGAGAAAGCGGCCTTGCTGGTCCCGGATCGTGAAACGGAGGGTTACGAGGTTCACATCGACCAGGATTCGCTGGTCGCGCTGCGGATTCTCCTGTGTTCTGGGAGGAGTCTGAGTCTCCTGGGCGGGCATTATTCCGGTGAACGACAGAAGAATGCCCAGGACAACTGAAGGACCAAGGATGAAGCGAAATCTGACGCCCGGCGACCCTGCAGCTGACTCCATCCTTCTGCCTTCATCCTTCATCCTTCACTCCCCTCTCTTGATCAGGCTCAGGAACTCCATCCGCGACCGCGGATCCTTGCGAAACCGTCCGAGCATGGACGAAGTGATCATCCGGGTATCCTGCTTCTGCACACCGCGCATCATCATGCACAGATGTTGAGCCTCCATGACAACGGCGACGCCGGCAGGCTCAATCTTGCGTTCGATAGTCTCCGCGATCTGCTGCGTCAGACGTTCCTGCACCTGGAGCCTGCGTGCGAAGGTGTCGACGATTCGGGGGATCTTGCTCAGGCCGATGACCCGCGTGGAGGGCAGATAGCCAACGTGGCAGACCCCGTAAAAAGGCAGCAGGTGGTGTTCGCAGAGACTGTAAAACTCAATGTTCCTGACGATGACCATCTCGTCGTATTCGACCGAGAAGAGGGCGCCGTTCAGTAACTCGTCCAGATCCTCCTGATACCCGCGAGTCAAGTAGGCGAGAGCTTTCTCGACGCGTGTTGGAGTGTGGAGCAGTCCTTCCCTTTGCGGGTCCTCACCCAGCCTGGTCAGCAACTCGCGGATCAGCTCTTGCATATAGCCTCACAGAATATCACCTCTCGGCCCTTGCCGGTCTGGCTCAGTCCCAGCTAGCCGGGCGGCCAGCGGAACGGCCGTCCACCGAGCAGGTGGAGATGAATATGGAAAACTGTCTGACCAGCACCCCGGCCGTTGTTGAAGACCAGCCGATAGCCTCCGACGATCCCTTCCTCCCGCGCGATCACCTGGGCCATCAACAGGAGCCGCCCCAGTACTGGTTCGTCCTCCGGCCGGGCGGCGTCAATCGACTGGATGTGCGCTTTGGGGATGATCAGGATGTGCGTAGGCGCCTGCGGGTTAGTGTCCCGGAAGGCCAAGGCCAGATCATCTTCTTTGACCAGCCGCGCCGGGCTTTCCCGCCTCACAATTCGGCAAAACAGGCAGTCGTCCATATGGTGATTGTACCTGCAGCCAGACTGAACAGGGCCGCCAGCGCCGCGCTGGCGGCCCTGTTCAGATTCCTGCTCCCTTCCTTAACACCGCACAGCGGGGGATTCCGGCCAGGTCGTTGCGACACTCCAGCAGCGTCCAGCCGTTTTGTTTGGCCAGGGCTGTCAGGCCAGCCAACTGACTGTATCCAATCTCGAGCACAAGCCGACCGGATGAGTGAAGAACGGCCGCGCTGCCCCGCAGAATCCCTTCATATATTTCGAGACCAGTCGGCCCTGCGAAAACCGCCTCCTGGGGCTCGAAGGTTCTGACCGAATACTCCACTTCGGGTGACTCGTCGGCGCCGTATGGCGGGTTGGAGAGGATCAAGTCGAACTTCCTCCCCGAAGACTCAAACGGCTTCAAGAGGTCGCCTTGCACGAATTCGATTCTCTCGGCACAGCCCAGACGCCTGGCGTTCTCGCGCGCAACTCGGAGAGCCTCCTCGGAGATGTCGATGGCAGTGGCCCGAAGCAATGGCCTCTCGCAGGCCAATGTAACAGCGATGCAGCCCGACCCGGTTCCGATATCCACCACCCTTGCGTCTTGCCTATCCGGGATCAGCCGGAGGCTGGTCTCGATGAGCAGTTCGGTCTCAGGCCGGGGGATCAGGACCGAGGGATCAACCAGGAAGGTTCGTCCGTAGAACTCCTGAGAACCAACCAGGTACTGAATCGGGTAACGGTCCTTGCGTCGTCCGAGCCACTGTTGCAGTTTCTGCCATTGCTCCTCCGGCACCGGCCATTCCGGGTGGGAGTAGAGAAAGGCACGATCCCTTCCGATCGCGTTCATCGCCAGAAGCTCGGTGTCACGCCGCGCGGTCTCCAGACCGTGGGAAGCCAGATATTCGGTCCCCTGACGGATGGCGTCGCCGAGTGTGGGTGGCTTGTCTTTCATGGAAGCATCAAGAGTCCTAAAGGAAGCTGGGCAAGTCCGTTAGGGACTGCGAACGGGTTCCACCTGACTGGTTAGGATGTGGGGTGGGGCACCTGGCCCTGATTCTTCAGGGCCTCCGCCTGGTTGTGAGTAGTGAGAGCGTCGATGATTTCGTCCAGATCACCCTCCATGACGGAGTCGAGCCGGTGCAGGCTCAGTCCGATCCGATGGTCGGTGACGCGGTTCTGCGGAAAGTTATACGTGCGGATCTTCTCGCTGCGATCACCGCTCTTCACCATCGACCGCCGGTTCTCGGCAATTTCGTTCTGTTGTTCCTCGAGAGCCTTCTCGTACAGACGCGATCGCAGGACCTTAAGGGCTTTAGCCTTATTCTTAATCTGGGATTTCTCGTCCTGACACGTGACGACTTCGCCGGTCGGAATGTGGGTGATCCGAACAGCCGAGTAGGTCGTGTTGACTGACTGGCCGCCTGGACCCGAAGAGCAGTAGGTATCTATACGGATATCTTTCGGATCGATAACCAGTTCTACCTCGTCTGCCTCGGGGAGAACGGACACCGTGATGGCGGACGTGTGGACGCGGCCCTGGGCTTCGGTCTCCGGCACACGCTGGACCCGATGCACGCCGCTCTCATATTTCAGACGGCTATAAACATCCTGTCCCTCCACCAGGGCGATGACTTCCTTAAAGCCACCGACACCGGAGTAGTGAGCGTCCAGCACCTCGACTTTCCAGCGCTGACGCTCCGCATAGCGGCCATACATGCGAAAGATTTCCGAGGCAAACAGCGACGCCTCATCGCCACCCGTGCCCGCGCGGATTTCGACCACCACGCTCTTCCTGTCGTTAGGATCCTTGGGAATTAGCAGCAACCTGAGCTGTTCCTCGGTCTCGCCCAGCCGCTCCTCAAGGTCGCGTACCTCTTCCCGAGCCAGCTCCACCATTTCCGGATCGTTCTCTTCCTCCAGAATCCGTCTGGTTCCTGCCAGCTGTCTTGAGAGCGATTTGTAGACGCGGAACTTATCGACGATGTCCTGAAGTTCGGCGTGCGCTTTGGCGGTCTTATGATACCTATCGGGGCTCGAGATCACACTTGGATCCCCGAGTAACCCGGATAGATCCTCGTATCTGTCCTCGAGCGCCTGCAGTTTTTCAAACATCCCTGCGGTTTAACCTTTCGCCTTGGCTCCCTGCTGGCCGTATTTCCTCTGGAAGCGCTCGACGCGTCCGGCCGTGTCAATCAGCTTCTGCTTCCCGGTAAAGAACGGGTGGCAATTGGAACAGATCTCCAGGCGGATCTCACCGCCTTTGGTCGAACGGGTCTCCCATTCGTTTCCACAAGCGCAGTGGACTTTGACCACCTCGTACTTAGGATGAATTCCTTCTTTCATCGTGCCTTTCCTTCCTTTCTAGAGAATCTTCCATAAAAGAACAGGGACACCATGAGGGTGTCCGCGACGAGGTAGTTTACCAGATCGTCAGGGAGAGTGGAATCCGTTCCGGCCGTTCCGGCCGACGGTGCCTTGACAAACCCTTCAACAACGTCGTATAACAAATGCTTCAGATTTCAGCGAAAAGGGAAGTTCTTCAAATTGTCTTATTTTCAGTCGCCGTTTGGAGTGCTGTCTGGAGTACTGTTCCCGTTTTCCGACCACCTAAATCCAGCATTGTCATTGGATCTTTTCACCCGGGCCTGGAGCAGAGGTCTTTACCTGCCCCTGTCCCGGATGTTTTTATTTACCGCAATACAAAAGATTAGAAAGAGTGTCAGGAGGTTTCAACCAGAATGTCGTTAGCTGCAGACCAAAGCAAAATGCAAGGGAGCCAGAAGCATCGTACGGTCTCCCACGGATCCCAGGCCTCAGGGCCTGCGCCGGCCGGGCCGGATGCCACGGAGATGGATTACGATTCTCTCTTGCAGGCGTACAACTATAGCTTCAAGAATCTTGAAGAAGGAGAAGTGATCACCGGAACCGTTATTAAGGTGACCGAATCAACAGTCATTATCGACGTTGGCTTCAAGTCCGAAGGCGTCATACCCCTCGATGAATTCCGAGACGAAAAGGGCGTCATCAACGTCAAGTCCGGCGACAAGGTCGATGTGCTGCTCGAAAGCACCGAAGACCGCGACGGATACATCGTCCTCTCCCGGGAAAAAGCCGAGAGGATGAAGATCTGGGATTTCATTGAAAAGGCCTACCAGGACCAGTCGGTCATCACCGGCCGCGTGATCGAGCGCATCAAAGGTGGTCTGGCGGTTGACATTGGCGTCCGGGCCTTCCTGCCCGGTTCTCAGGTCGATCTTCACCCGGTCCGCAACCTGGACAGTCTGCGGGGGGCCGAGCTGAGGATGCGAGTTATCAAGGTCAACAAACGCCGCGGCAATATCGTCCTGTCGCGCAAGGCCGTCCTCGAAGAGGAGTACTACAAGGCCAAAGAGGAGACCCTCAAGAATCTCGAAGAAGGGATGGAAGTAAAAGGTGTCGTCAAGAACATTACCGACTACGGAGCCTTTGTGGATCTGGGCGGTATTGACGGCCTCCTTCATATTACCGATATGTCTTGGGGGCGGGTCAACCACCCCTCCGATCTTTTCAAGGTCGGCGATGAAATCAAGGTCAAGGTCTTGAAGTTTGACCGCTTGGAAGAGAAGGTTTCGCTCGGTTACAAGCAATTGACCGAGGATCCCTGGTTCTCAGCGGCGTCCCGCTATCCGAGGGGCGCGCGTGTAAAAGCCAAGGTGGTCAGCCTGACTGATTACGGCGCTTTTGTGGAGCTCGAGGAAGGTATCGAAGGCCTGATCCACATTTCGGAGATGACCTGGAACAAGAGGATCAAGCATCCATCGAAGATTCTGAGCATCGGCTCCGAGGTTGAAGCTGCGGTCTTGGAACTTGACCCGGAAAACAGGAGAATATCTTTAGGGCTGAAACAAACAGAACCAAATCCGTGGGATACGATCGAAGAGAAGTACGCGATCAACTCGATAGTCACGGGGAAGGTTCGGAACCTGACCGATTTCGGCGCTTTCATCGAAGTCGAGGAAGGTGTCGATGGGTTGGTTCATGTTTCGGACCTGAGTTGGACTAAGAAGATCAAGCACCCCTCGGAGGTCCTTAAAAAGGGACAGGAAGTCACGGCTGTCGTCTTGAACGTCGACGCCGAGAACCAGCGGCTTTCGCTGGGGATCAAGCAGCTCGAACCGGACAAGTGGGAGGAGTTTTTCTCCCAGCACCAGATTGGCGACATGGTCCATGGCAAGATCGTGCGGCTCACGAGCTTTGGAGCTTTTGTGGAGCTGACCGAAGGCATCGAAGGCCTGTGCCACGTCTCCGAGCTGGACGACAAGCGTGTCGAGGACCCCGAGACGCAGTTCCAGGTGGGCCAGGAGTTGGATCTGAAGATCATCAAGATGAATCTCCTGGAACGCAAAATCGGACTTTCGGTCCGAGCTCTGAAGGAGGACCCGGAGTCAGACCGGGGTTGGACCTATACTCCTGAAGTGGGAACGGCCTCGATCGGTGACTTGGTAGGCGGACAGTTGGACCAGTTCAAGCGAAAATCTCGAGGTAGAGGGAACGAAGATGACCAAAGCTGACTTAGTCGATGAAGTTTCCAAGAGTTCGGATCTCAGCAAGAAGGACGCGGAAGTTATCGTGCAGATCGTGCTGGACAGCATTGTCGATTCCCTGAAATCCGGGGACAAGGTCGAACTGCGCGGCTTCGGAAGCTTCCGGTTGCGTGAGCGGGCCTCCCGTCATGGGCGCAATCCAAAGACGGGAGAGAAGGTCCAAGTACCCGCGAAGAGGGTCCCCTACTTCAAACCGGGCAAGGAGCTCAAAGAACTGATTAACTCCTAAATGGATCACTTGTGGACCCCTTGGCGCTATCACTTCATCACCTCGGCTGAAAAGTCCGACCGATGTATCTTTTGCGCCTTTCAGGAGGAGGATCGAGACGAGCACAACCTCATCCTGACGAGAGGGTCGCACAGTTTCGTGATCCTTAACCGGTTTCCCTACACGTCGGGCCACCTCATGGTGGTGGCCCGACGTCATATCCCTTCCCTGAGCGACGCCCAACCGGGCGAGCTTGAAGAATTGATTCTGACAGCGCGCGATTTTCAGCTTGCACTCGAGACCCTGTATCGCCCCGACGGGTTCAATATCGGATTCAACTTGGGCAAAAGTGCCGGCGCCGGCGTAGCCGGTCACCTCCATCTCCACGTTGTTCCCCGCTGGCAGGGCGATTCAAATTTCGTCGGTGTGATCGGGCAAACGCGAACGATTCCTGAAGATCTCAAGACTACCTACGCCCGCCTGCGCGAATATCTGAGCCAGCACCCCTTCCCGAGCCGAGATGCGGCCTCCGGTCCTTCTCCGGCCAGGTAGCACCAAACAGACCTCCAATGTCAGACCCGCCTGCTAAGCGGGTCGCTTGCGTGAGTCCGACACCTGTTCTACCCTTGTCCAAGCTCACCAAGCTTTCGGCTGAGGTCAACCGATTCGGTGGAGATGAAAACGGCCAAAACAGTCAAAACCTCTTTTTGGGAACGGAGGTCTCCGACGGTTAAAAACGGCCCGACTCTCATCTTCATCAGAAGTAGCCTTGGGCAAAGAAAATATCGGAGGAGCATAACGAAGTCTCAAAAAGCGGCTGAGGATAGGTCAGCTAAGCTGGCACCGCTTCGACGTTTCTTCTGGGTTTGGGCGCCCAAAGGCGGCCGGTTGGGAAGAAAACTGTTTAGCTACCTCACGACCTCATGTTACGGTGTCGGCAGGCTGATCGTCTGTCAATAGTGACAAACAGTGAGGATTTCCACACGTGTGGAAATTGCTGTGGAAATCGGGGCTGGAATGGACAGCCCGTCTTTTCATGGTGCGGATTGTTGGGTGGAACAACTGCGTATGAACGTCTGGGACCAACTGTTGGCGCTGGTGCAAAACCGGGTATCTTCACAGGTTTTCGATACTTGGTTCCGGGCCACCTCGCTCGATAAGTGCGATTCCGCACGCTGCCGGTTAGATATCCGAGTTCCAAATCAAAGATATCAGTACTGGCTGGAAGAGAATTACGGCGACGTGGTTAAGCAGTGCTTGGAAGAGGCGGGGTTGTGCGGCTACGAAATCACGTTTGTTACACCACCCAACGGGCATTGCGCCGCGCTGAACAATAAGTACACCTTCGATCGGTTTGTCGTCGGATCCTGCAACCAGTTTGCCCACGCGGCGTGCCAGGCGGTGGCCGAGCAACCCTCCAAAGCCTATAACCCGCTCTTTATCTACGGTGGTGCAGGGCTCGGGAAAACCCATCTGATGCACGCTATCGGCCACGCTATCAAGAGGAATCAACCAAGCCTCCGGTTGCTCTACATCTCCTCTGAGCGGTTCGTTAACGATCTAATCAATGCCATCCGCTACGACACGACCCTGCAGTTCAGGGAAAACTACAGGAACATTGACGTCCTGCTCATGGACGACATAGAGTTTCTGGCGGGCAAGGAACGGACTCAAGAGGAGTTTTTTCATACCTTCAACGCCCTGTATGACGCCCAGAAGCAAATAGTCATTTCAAGCGACTCGGCCCCCAAGGAGATCCCCACGCTGGAGGAGCGGCTCCACAGCCGGTTTGAATGGGGACTTATTGCTGATATTCAACCGCCTGATCTCGAAACGAAACTTGCCATCCTCAGAAAGAAAGCGGAACAGGAGAAGGTGGTACTACCCGACGACGTAGCCCTCTTCATCGCCACCAACATCAAATCGAATATTCGTGAGCTGGAAGGGTCTCTCATACGCCTCGTGGCTTTTCGAAGCCTGGCAGGTCAGGAGATTACCTTGCCGTTTGCTGAACGTGTTCTGAAGGGAATCGTCGACCAGAACACCCGCATTCTAACGACGGACATGGTCGTGAAGACCGTGGCGGAATTCTTCAACCTTAAGCCAGCCGATCTTAAAAACAAGAGCAATGCCAAACGGATCGCCGAGCCGCGACAAATTGCCATGTTCCTTTGCCGCGATCTGCTCCATTGTTCTCTCTCGGACATCGGGCGGGAATTCGGGGGCAAACACCACACCACGGTGATTCATTCAATCCGTAAAATCGAACAGTTGCGGTTGACAAACCCGAAAATCAACGCTGCTTTGAACAAGCTAACTGATATACTTCACTAGGTTTGGATCAATTTCCCACAAGATGTCTCTGGCATACATCTTGAATTCTTCGAAAAAAGTAAAGACGGCGGGTTATGATCAGGAGAACCGTTTTTCTCCTGACGGCATTCCACTGGAGAAATGGTTGCATCACTGAGGTTTTCTGCTGTTATCAACAGAATCCACAGCTTCTACTACGACGAGTGATATCAATAAACATTAGAAAACAATCAGGAGCAGAAGATTATGGATCTGGTCGTTAAAAAGGCGGACTTTCTAAAAGAGCTGCAGTATGTGCAGGGAGTGGTCGAGAGGAAAACAACTGTTCCTATCCTTTCGAATTTCCTCCTTGAGACCACAGGAAACTCGCTGGTTGTTACAGGGACGGACCTTGACGTGACCATTCAGTGCAACTGCTCGGCGGCAGTGAAGGTCAGCGGAGCAGTCACGGTCTCGGCCAGGAAGCTTTTTGACATTGTGCGGCTGCTCCCTGAATCGGATATCCACTTCAAGGCGACAAGCGCTGATTGGATGGGGGTCACGTGCGAACGTTCACGCTTCAAGCTGGCCACGCTGTCGAAGGAGAATTTTCCCGATGTTCCCGTTGTAACCGGGACGACGATTTCCCTATCAGCTTCGGCTCTGCGGTACATGATCACCAGGTGTACCTTCGCTATTACTCAGGAGGAATCCCGCTACACTCTGAACGGCGCCCTGATGATTCTGCGTCCTGACAGCATTACGTTCGTGACGACTGACGGTCACCGGTTGGTTTATATAAGCCGGCACGTGAGTGTGGCCGGCGTTGAGGGCGGCGAAATTCGGACGGTCGTCCCCAAGAAGACTCTGACGGAGCTTAGCAAGCTTACTTCGGAAGACCTCCTGACGGTCGATTTCGGCGTGAGCGAGAACCATTTGTTCTTCCGGGTAGGTGAACGGCTTCTCGTATCGCGAGTCTTGACCGGCCAGTTCCCAAACTATGAACTTGTCATCCCCCGCGACAACCACCGGCGCGCAATTCTCAATACCCTGGATTTTGCCGATGCCCTAAAGCGCACGTCGATCATGGCTGATGAGCAGTCGCATGGCCTGCGCTTCACTTTTCAGGAAGGTCAACTGGAAGTCGCGTCCGCAAGCACCGATTTTGGCGAGGCTCGTGAGTCTATGCCGATCGAGTTCGCCGGCGAACCCCTGGAAATCGGCTTTAATGCGCTGTACTTGCTTGATTTCCTGTCTGGATTGGAAAGTGAGCAGGTGATTTTCGAGCTTCGGGACCAGGACACTCAGGGCCTTCTCAAGCCGAAGATGGACGAGGAGTACTCCTACCAGTACGTGGTAATGCCGATGCGGATTTGAGGATCGATTTCGATCACGGCTTCGAAATGGCGGTCGCGAGGAGCGGGTTACAGGTTACGAGTTACTAGTCAACAGCTGAATGAAGGATTAACAACTTCACCAAATACGTTGAAGAACAATGGCTCGTCCCGACTCCGCAGCCCTAACCTGTAACTCGTAACCGGTCACTTGTAACGGTTAACGCACGAGACGCAACGGCTTGTGGTCCTCCCCCGAGTCCTCCCCTATATATTTGGTTTGAAGTATTTATAAACAGACCATTTATGGTATAATTAGTCGCTCATTTTTAAGTGGTAACCTGAGGATTTTTATGGCCGAAGAGACAAATGACTTTACGGAAGCAACCGGGGGGTATACAGCTGAGAATATCAAGATTCTTGAAGGCTTGGAAGCCGTGCGGAAAAGGCCGGCAATGTATATCGGGTCTACCGGGATATCCGGGCTTCATCACCTGGTTTATGAAGTAGTTGATAACTCAGTGGATGAGGCCTTGGCGGGCTATTGCACTCAAATCGACGTTATCATTCACGTTGATAACTCCGTCACGGTGATCGACAACGGCCGGGGCATTCCCGTAGACACTCATCCCCTGAAAGGGATTTCGGCAGCGGAAGTGGTCATGACCACCTTGCACGCCGGCGGAAAGTTCGACAACGAGACGTACAAGGTGTCAGGCGGCCTTCATGGTGTGGGCGTCTCGGTGGTCAACGCTCTCAGTGAGCGGCTGGATGTGGAAATCTGGCGTGACGGGTATGTTTATCAACAGAGCTACCGGCGAGGCGTGCCTGTCGCCCCCTTTGTGCAGACGGGAAAAACCAATCGCCGGGGAACAAAGATCACGTTCACGCCCGACCCGGAGATCTTCGAAGTTCTCGACTTCAACTTCGACACGTTATCGCAGCGCATGCGGGAACTGGCCTACTTGAACCAGGGACTGGCCATTTCGGTTGAAGATGTCAGATCCGAGAAGAAGCAGACCTACCACTACAAGGGCGGGATCATTAATTTCGTCGACCACCTGAATAAGAACAAGAACGTCCTCCATCCGAAACCGATCTACATCCGGGACGAGCGGGAGAACGTCGAAGTCGAAGTTGCCATTCAGTACAACGATGGGTACAACGAGACGCTTTTCTCCTTCGCGAACACGATCAACACCGTGGAGGGAGGAACGCATCTTATCGGCTTCAAGTCGGCCCTGACCCGCACGCTCAACGCCTATGCGGCCGAGAACAACCTGATGAAGGACGTCAAGCAAAACCTGACCGGTGATGACGTGCGGGAGGGTCTGACGGCGATCATCAGCGTGAAATTGCCGAATCCGCAGTTTGAAGGCCAGACGAAGGGAAAACTCGGCAACAGTGAGGTGAAGGGGCTGGTCGAGGCGGTCTGTAATGACAAGCTCAGCATCTATCTGGATCAGAACCCGCCGGTGGCGCGCAAAATCGTCGAGAAAGCCGTCGAGGCGCTGCGCGCACGGGATGCTGCCAGGAAAGCCCGCGATCTGACGAGGCGCAAAAGCGCTCTCGAAAACACCTCATTGCCGGGAAAGCTGGCCGACTGCCAGGAACGGGATCCTCAGTTCTCGGAGATTTTCATCGTCGAGGGAGATTCGGCCGGCGGATCAGCCAAGCAGGGGCGCGATAGGAAGTTTCAGGCGATTTTGCCGATTAAGGGGAAGATCCTGAACGTCGAGAAGGCCAGATTCGACAAGATGCTGGGCAATGAGGAGATCGCCACTATGATCTCTGCGGTTGGAACCGGCGTCGGTCTTCTGGACTTCGACCTCAGCAGGCTCCGTTATCACCGCATCATCATCATGACGGATGCCGACGTAGACGGAAGTCACATCCGCACTCTGCTTCTCACTTTTTTCTACCGACAGATGACGGAGCTCATCAAGGCCGGCCACGTCTTTATTGCCCAACCGCCTCTTTACCGCATCAAGAAGGGCAAAGAAGAGAAGTACCTGCATCACGAAAAAGAGTTGACTGAAGAGCTGATGACTGCGGCGACCGAGGACCTGACCGTCTTATTGCCGGAGTCGAATCGCGAGTTCAAAGGGGCGGACCTCGTCGACCGCGTGCATGACTTGATGGAATTCCGGAAAGTTCGCGGAAAACTGAACCGCAAGATCGGTAATTCGAAGCTGCTGGACCAGTTAGTGAGGAGCCTCGGGGAAATGGTAGGTTCCGAGCCGAACTGGCAGGATCTGCTGAGACGGCAGGAGAATCTCGACAAAATCGCGACATCGCTGACCGACGCAGGGTTCGAGACGGAGATCACCTTTGACGAGGAACACAGTCTATTCGGCCTTTCAGTCAAGGACGGTTCGTCCGGGCCGATCCCGATCAGCTATGAAACCCTCTCGGCTGCGGAGTGGAAGCAGTTGTTGAATCTCCATCAGCGAGTTGCCGAGTTTCGAGATCGAGGGATCGTTATCAAGGACGGCGACAAAGAAACCAGGGTTGAAAACGAGGGTCAGCTCATCGACTACGTCGTCAATAGCGGTAAGAAGGGTCTGACTATCCAACGTTACAAAGGCTTAGGCGAGATGAATCCCACCCAATTGTGGGAAACGACGATGAACCCGGATACCAGGACTTTGCTTCAGGTGAACATAGACGACGCCATTGAGACGGACGAGATCTTCACGATTCTCATGGGTGATCAAGTGGAACCGCGTCGCCGGTTCATCGAAGACAACGCCCTGAATGTGAAGAATCTGGATGTGTAGGTTCGACGGTTCAGCGTTCACCGTTCAGCGTTCACCGTTTGAGCGTTGGGGTGAACGGTGAACGGAGGAACGGTGAACGGAGGAACGGACTGAATGCGAGAGTATCGCGGTCAAGAGATCGCAGTAAACATAGAAGAGGAAATGAAGACGTCCTATCTGGACTATGCGATGTCGGTCATCATCGGCCGTGCGCTTCCAGATGTACGGGACGGTCTAAAGCCGGTTCATCGCCGCATTCTGCACGCGATGTCCGAGTTGGGCAACACCGCGAACCGGGCCCACAAGAAATCGGCTCGCGTGGTGGGTGAAGTCATCGGCAAATACCACCCGCACGGCGATGTCGCCGTGTACGACAGTATCGTCCGAATGGCTCAGGACTTCTCGATGAGAGAGGTCCTGGTCGATGGTCAGGGGAACTTTGGCTCGATCGATGGTGATTCCCCGGCGGCCATGCGGTACACCGAAGTACGGATGTCACCGGTGGCTGAGGAGTTACTAGCGGACATCGACAAGGATACGGTTGACTTCCAGCCGAACTATGATGAGTCGCTCACAGAGCCGGTAGTCCTTCCCGGGCGATTTCCTAATCTGATTGTCAACGGCGGATCGGGCATCGCGGTTGGAATGGCGACGAACATCCCGCCTCACAATCTTGGAGAAGTCGTTGAAGCCCTCCTGCTTCTGCTTGACCGTCCGGACGCTGCTCTACCCGAACTGATGGCGTTGATTCCGGGTCCGGATTTTCCTACGGGCGCTTTGATTTACGGGCGTCAAGGAATCCGGCAGGCGTATGAGACCGGTCGCGGAATCATTCAGATGCGAGCCGTTGCCTCGACAGAGAGAATCAGCCGTGACCGCGAAGCGATCATCGTCACTGAGATTCCCTATCAGGTCAATAAGGCCCGGCTGATCGAGAAGATGGCGCAGCTGGTTCAACAGAAAAAAATCGAGGGTATCAGCGACCTGAGAGATGAATCCGATCGTGAGGGAATGCGGATCGTCATTGAGTTGAAGAGAGGCGAACAGCCCCAGGTGGTGCTCAACCAGCTCTTCAAACTGACGGTCATGCAGTCGTCCTTCGGGGTGATCCTCCTGGCACTGGTTGATGGCCAGCCCCGAGTTTTGACTCTCCGCGAAATCCTGACCTACTTCCTGGAACACCGTCGGGAAGTGGTCACCCGCAGAACTCGTTTCGAGCTGGCGAAGGCGCAGCAGAGAGCCCACATCCTGGAGGGGCTGAAGATGGCGCTGGACCATCTCGACGCCATTATCACTCTGATACGGGGGTCACGGGCTCCAGCCGAAGCGCGGACCGGCCTGATGGAAACCTTCGAGTTCAGTCAGGAACAGGCGCAAGCCATCCTTGAAATGCGGTTGCAGCGGTTAACCGGCCTGGAGCGCGACAAGATCATCGAGGAGTACGAGGAGATCATCCGCAAGATTGCCGAGCTGCAGGAGATCCTGGCAAGCGAGTCGGCTCTCAAAAGGGTGATCAGGGAGGAACTGCTCGACGTACAAACCAGGTATCAAAACCGCCGCCGGACGGTGATCGTGGACGCAGAAGTCGACATCACCATGGAGGATTTGATCGCGGATGAGCCGGTCGTCATCACCGCCACTCACAGCGGCTTTATCAAGCGAACTGCACTTCACATTTACAAGAGCCAGCGCCGCGGGGGAAAAGGCCGGATCGGCATGTCCACGCGGGTTGACGAGGACGTGATCGATTACCTTTTTGTGGCTTCGACGCACAGCTACATCCTGATTTTTACGGACCGCGGGCGTGTTTACTGGCTCAAGGTCTATGAGATCCCTGACGTGGGAGCGGCGGGTAAGGGCAAGGCTATTGTCAACCTGATCAACCTGGAGCGGGGCGAGAGAATCGCCGACATGATTGCCGTTACGGATTTCTCGGAGCCGGGCTTTGTCGTCATGACTTCGCGCAGGGGTTACATCAAGAAAACTGAACTTCACGCCTTTGGGAATCCGCGGGCGGCCGGGATCATTGCCTGCTCCGTGCCCGACGATGACGAGCTTATTGCCGTCGGCCGGACCGCTGGGACCGACGATATCCTCCTCTTCTCGCGACTGGGCAAGGCTATTCGCTTCTCGGAAGAAGAAGTCCGAGACATGGGCCGGACGGCTCGTGGTGTACGCGGTATCACCGTGCGCCAAGGGGACGAAGTGGTAAGTATGGCCATTGCCCGAGACGACGAGGGCGATGTTCTGGCGGTGACCGAGCACGGTTTCGGTAAGCGGACGCCGGTTTCGGAATATCACAGGCAGGGACGCGGCGGTCAGGGGGTGATCAACATCCGGACCAACGAGCGCAATGGCCGCGTGGTCCACGCCTGCCACGTGGACGAGAATTCTGAGATCATTATTATCACTGAGCAAGGGAAGATCATTCGGATCGAGGCTCAGTTGATCCGTCAAACGCAGTCGCGCAGCGCCCAAGGGGTCACGCTGATAGACTTGGGCAACGAGGACCGAGTGGCGGACGTCACCCTTATACCCGAAGAGGAAGAGGACCAGGTTGATGAAGGACAACTATAGGTTTGTCCTTTTTCTACCATTCTTGATTTTCGGTACTGGTGTCTGGCTGTACTTTCAGACGGAGAATGAGGTGCGGGTCCTGATGGCCCGGGCACAGGCCCAGTGGCGAATCGGAGCCTACGAGGATGCGATTACCTTATATGAGGGCGTCTCCCGCAACTACCCCGCCAGCCGTTACGCGGATGATGCCCTCTGGGAAATCGGAACAATCTACTACTTCAACAACTTCGACGTTAACCGCGCCTTGTCTTGCTTCCAGCGACTTGCGACCGGTTATCCCGGCACGCCTTTGGCCAAGGAGAGCCACCTCAAGTTGGCCGAAATCAATGAGGTCATCCTGAAGGACCCGGCCAGCGCGATCCGCCACTGGAACGAAGCGCTCTGGGCTGATTCCTCGCTGCGATCCCGCCGCCCCATAATCTTCAAGCTGGGAACCGCGCTTCTTAAGATGGACAGGTTCAACGATGCCCGCCGCCAATTTCAGAACATCCTGGATGACGGGATCGAGGATCATTTAGCTGATCAATCCAGCATTCGGGTTGGAAGTATCCTCCAAATTGACAAGGATTACGAAAGTTCTTTGCCGTTCTTGCTTTCGGTTCTCGAGCGGACTAAATGTGCGGACTGCCGGCTCCGGGCGAAATTGGGCTTGATTGAGAGTTACGAATTCATGGATGATTTGCCCAAGGCCATCTCAGTTGCCAGGAGCCTTGGGCCGGGAGACTATCCGGAGCATTTGAAACTCGGCCTGCTTAAGCGTCTTACCGACAAGAAAAGATACGACGGGCAAAAGCTATGGAGTGAACCATGAACTTCGACGAGATGCTCAATTGGGCAGGTAAGTCGCCAGTCAACCAGCTTATCGTGGCGGCGGCCGCGATCGTCCTTATCGTGTTGATCGTGTTGGTTGTCCGCCGGCTCACGAAGAAGCCAGCGAAAAAAGTCGAAGGCAGCTCGGCTCGCCTGCAAGCCGCCAAGAATGATCTGAGAGAGATATTCGAGGGTTACCGTGAAAGTCACCCGGCCTTCCACAGCGTAATGACCCAGCTTCAGGCCCATCGTCGCCTGGATGACTTCATGACCAACACAGAATTCGCCGGGGCCGTGGCCAAGCTGCGATTGTGGCAAGCTGTAAGGGGAGGGGTGATGCCGGGGAAGCAGGCCGGCCGACCCTCGCTCAGCATCCAGGCAGCTGGCTCGTCAAACCCCAATCCCGAAGTCCGGGCCGCGATGATTACAGTCCTCCGCATCCTCTACGCGTCCCCTGAGGTCAGCCAGGGGTTGCCCTCAAAGACCGAGCAGGAATTGGATGAGCTGCTTGAATCCTTGACAGGCTGAGAATGTCGCTAGTAATATTAGCTTTTGCATAAAAGCGACTATTTTGACGAGTAGAGGGGGTGTTAGTATTGGCTGAGGTAGTCGTACAAGAGGGCGAGTCGTTGGAGAGCGCTCTTCGCCGTTTCAAGCGAAAGGTCCAGCAGGAAGACATCATCAAGGATGTCAAAAAGCATTCCTTCTATTTGAAGCCGGGCGAGAGGAAACGCCTCAAACAGGCCCTAGCCAGAAAACGAAGCAGAAAAAGAGCCAGGCAGATTCCCGCTGCCTAGAGCTGCCCTAACAACAGCGGGCTTTATCCACGAACTAACACGAACCATCACGAACAAAACCAGCTTTTGTTCGTGATGGTTCGTGTTAGTTCGTGGATAAAGCCCGCTGTTGTTTTTACGGCACGATGCAGCGAACTGCCGTCCAGTTCCCCAGGAAACCCACCTTCTCGCGGGTTTCAATTTCCAGCCCACACTGATCCATTAACCTCCGAAGATTAAGATCCGTGCGAAAGCCCAGGCGGTAGAACAGAGGAGAGACAGCCTTTTCGAACGGAGCAGTCACCCGGTTCTCGCTTTGAAAGTGATTCATGAAGACGAGCAGGCCCCCCGGTTTGCAGACGCGCTTCATCTCCAGCACCACCTTCACTGGATCTGGCACCGTGGAGACGAAGTAAGCGGCGAGCACCCTGTCAAAGGCTTGATCGGGAAAATTCAGGTTAGTCGCATCCATCTTTATCAGCTCGATGTTGCGCAGAGCCAGAGAGTGGGCCCTCTTCTTGGCTAGGTCAAGCATCTTCTGGGAAAGGTCGATCGCTGTAATCTGAATGTTGCGAGGTAACAAGGGAAAGGATAGGCCGGTTCCCACACCGACTTCTAGCAGTTGTGCTCCGGGAAAGAGATCCAGGAGCTCCGGGGCGAGCTCGCGCCCGGCATGAAAAACTTTTCCGAAGACCACGTCGTAGAAACTGGAATAGCGGTTGTAGACCTTCTCGACATATTCAACGCTCACTCTGCGGCCCTCCTTGAAGCTGGTATTGTAACATCTTGCAAGGCCCCCCTAAAGGCCATATCCTGTTGCGAAAAGGTTTTGCGTGGACCGGGCACGGCACGGGCCTGGTTTTTCGGACTTGACAAACAATGAAACAACCGCCCGAACTGTGAACAAGCGCCGTGCTCGCCCGTTCATCAGGGAAGCAACAAAGCAGAGTCTAAATTACAATTAATTGTCCCATGACTAAAGCCAAGACTGAAGGGCCAAGGGTTCTTATCGAAGCAGCGAGGATCAAGAGGCGGGTCCGTGCGCTGGGGAAAAGAATCACGAGAGACTACCAGGGTCAGACGCCGCTGCTGGTAGGTGTTCTGCGGGGCGCCGCCGTTTTTCTCTCCGATCTGATCCGCCATGTCGATCTTAAGCTCGAGGTCGATTTCATCGCCATGTCCAGCTACGGCAGCGCCACTGAAACCTCGGGTCAGGTGCAGCTGCTCAAGGACCTCGAAAGCAGCATCGACGGCTCGCATGTGATCCTGGTCGAGGATATTGTCGACACCGGGCTCACTTTGAACTACCTGGTAGGTAATTTGAGGAGTCGGAATCCAGCCTCCTTAAGGGTCTGTGCGCTGCTCTCCAAACCATCCCGGCGCAAATTGGAGGTCGCGATTGACTATCTGGGCTTCGAGGTGCCTGATAGATTCGTGGTTGGATATGGCTTGGACTTTGATCAGCAGTTCCGTAATTTGCCGTACATTGGAGTACTCGGAGATTGAAGGGAGGAAGGAACCTATCCGCGAACCAACACGAACGAACACGAACAAAGATCTCTTGTTCGTGTTCGTTCGTGTTGGTGCGTGGATAAGTTCCTTCGGACGTCTATGGAAATCACTCGTCAAGGTGCTTGGGATCTTCTCACCGAATTCACTCAGAATGACAGCCTGATCAAGCATGCGCTGTCAGTCGAGGCCGCCATGCGCGCCTATGCCGAGAAGTTCGGGGAGGATGTCGAAAGATGGGGTGTTATCGGGTTGATTCACGACTTTGACTACGAGCGTTACCCGGATCCCGCCGATCATCCGCGGGTCGGCGGCCAGATTCTCGAAGAGCGAGGTTATCCGCCGGACATCATCTACGCGGTGAAATCCCACGGGTCGCACCTGAACCTCCCCCGTGAACGACTAGTCGAGAAGACCCTGTTTGCCGTGGACGAGCTGTGCGGATTCGTGACGGCGGCGACTCTCGTCCGACCCGGGAAGAAAGTGGCGGAACTGCCCGTTTCCTCGGTCAAGAAGAAGCTGAAAGACAAGGCTTTTGCCCGTTCGGTGAACCGTGAAGAGATTTACGAAGGCGCCGCCGGGCTCGGCGTCGA
>Ga0105092_10000117_pt1 | contig 36791 bp, 24 predicted proteins | sample PPLLak2March2015_FD_87021 | JGI IMG/M metagenome (GOLD analysis project Ga0105092, IMG submission 87021) | Freshwater sediment microbial communities from Prairie Pothole Lake near Jamestown, North Dakota, USA - PPLs Lake P7 Core (1) Depth... | ecosystem: Environmental > Aquatic > Freshwater >... | reverse complement strand
GGTGCGCTGCACCTCTGGGAATTTCATTTGAAGAATCTTTCACGAGCGGCAGAGCCGCCTTGATATTTGTAGCGGCAGAGCCGCTTGATATTTGTAGGCAGAGCCGCTTGATATTTGTAGCTACATACCCGGCACACCAAATATCAGGGTGCGCTGCACCTCTGGGAATTTCATTTGAAGAATCTTTCACGAGCGGCAGAGCCGCCTTCATATTTGTAGCGGCAGAGCCGCTTGATATTTGTAGGCAGAGCCGCTTGATATTTGTAGCAATTAATTCGTAAAGGAAACCAAAGGTGCAGAGCACCGCTATATTTGTTCTTCGTAAAGTATGTTTTCTATTACGATGATCATTTTGAATTTTTTCGATAAATTGCCATTGCAATCATTAAGACCTGACGGCAGGCAAGCCCTTAACCCCTCTCCTTAAGGTAAGGGGAAGGAATCATTGATCTAAAAAATTGATTATTAATGCGTATATTAAGGCTATCTATCAATAATATGGTAAAAGCAAAAATATTTATCCTGCCAGCCCTTGTCCTTACCTTGTTTTCCTCATGCCGGCATTCCGGCAGGGACCTGTCGCCGATTAAACCATTCCTTCGGAAATCGACGGACTGGAAGTGCATGACCCTGGACAGGGAAGTGCCTGTCAGCATCTATTATGCCGGGCAGGATCCCGGCCCTGAAGGTGCCGAAGTGATCGTATATATGAAAAACAAAGCGTGGAATCGAATCGGAAAGGAAAGCGACCTGTCAATCCTCAAAGATTATATCGAAAAGAATTTCATTGTCATAACACTTGATTTTGGAAATGATAAACTGGCCGTTTCGCCCCGGTTTGATAAGGATCTCCATGAAATTTTCAAAGCAGTGTATGGATTCAGGACAAAGTCGTTGCTTGAAGATATCCGTATAAAACCACGGGAATTCAGATGTTTTTTCCTTCCGGAGGGATATCGGGTTGCCACAAACCTGGTTTACTGGGAATTAGACAAACATGCAGCTTTCGGTACTCTTGAATATATTATGAATTCCTACAATGAGGACATCGTTCCCAAGCTGCCCGGCCTGAAACCGGCAAAAGTCCCGGCGGATATGGTGGACCGTTTCGGAAAACCATTCGACATGACGATCAAGATGGATATAGTTTATCCCTCACAGGCGAAGAAAAAGATACCGGCCGTGATCTTTTCTGCCTGGTTGGCGCCCAGGAATCCCAATGGAGAGCCTATTGCATACCTTCCCCATTTTGCGGGATTTACCACCCGCGGTTATGTTTATATCGTTATGGGACACTGTTTTAATCCGTGTGTACAGCACTTTTTTCATTATGGAAGATTCACACTCGATCAGTGGAACGGATTTGCATGTTATACGGCTGCCATGCGATACATCAATGCAAATGCCGGTAAATTTAGCATAAATAGCTCCTATATTGGTATGGCGGGCCATTCAAAGGGAGAATACGCCATTACCCGCCTTTCGGATCCGAACCATCAAGGCGGCAAGGAGATCAGCCGGTTCGGGGGTTTTCCCGAAGGTTCACCTGAACCACAGCCCTGGCAGGGATACCCCTCTGCAATATCAGTTGGATATCAATCCATGGGCATGGGCCTCTTTGAACCGCGATATATCACCTCCGATTATGTGCCCACCATTGTTGCCTGTGGTGAAAATGAAAGGGATGTCATCAGCAAAGAAGCACATCCTGCCTTCGTAAAAAGACTGGAAGAACTTGATGTTAATTACATTAATCTCTTCATGCAGGGACTGGGTCATGATGTACCCTATGGTTACGATGAACGGATGGGGATTGACCGCTATAGGCTTATGCATGACTTTTTTGACCGGTATTTAAAAGTGGAAGATAAACTCCCTCCCGTGGTCCTGATCATTTCCCCTCACGATGAACAGGTGGATGTTCCCGCTACGGCCACCATCGTAATTGACTTCGCCCCGGTAATCCGGTCTGTGGATATTACCGCCAAAAATGCAATACGCATTTTCCGTATGAAGGATAATTCAGGTGTGGAAGGCACATGGAAAGTTTCCCATGGCGGAACCAGGTATACCTTTACACCCGGACAGGCATTGTTCAGGAATGAAATGTACTCCGTTTTGATCAGCACCCGGGTTAACAATATTGCAGGCACTCCTCTTGAAATGGAAAAGACAATTCACTTCAAAGTGGCTGCGGAATGAAAAATTTCACATTTCCTGTTCCAGTGAGGCCATTTCTGAAAAACACAGACTATGAATAACAATACCAATTGCACAACCGGGATTTTACTGTTGTATATCCTGCTTTCAGGCGCTGCAGGAGACAAAAATCCGGAACCGTTGACAGTCAGGATTGATCAAAAGGTATGGATGTTGGAAAACCTCAATGTGGGCGTTTTCAGGAACGGCGATCCTATTCCCGAAGCCAGGACCGATGAAGAATGGACAAATGCCGGAAAGGAGGGTAAACCGGCCTGGTGTTACTATGAAAATAAAATTGAAAACGGAGAAAAATACGGGCGACTTTATAACTGGTATGCGGTGAATGATTCCCGGGGATTGGCTTCCCAGGGATGGCATATATCGGCCGATGTCGAATGGAGGCAGACAACTGATTTCCTGGGCGGCGAGGATGCCGCCGGAATCAAAATGAAAAGTAAAACGGGCTGGAATAATGATGGCAACGGAACCAATGAAAGCGGATTCACAGGACTGCCGGGAGGATGCCGTGATCTGAACGGCAAATTCAGCGGTGAGGGCAGGATTGGTTTCTGGTGGACAGCCACCGGATATGATACCACCCTGGCCTGGTATCGGTGCATAGATATCAGTCCGTATTATGTTTATAGAACCAATTATTATAAACAGAACGGACTATCAGTAAGGTGCATCAGGGATTGAGGCACTTTTAGGGATCATATACTATTGCGGCGGTTCATAGACCCATATAAATGAATGCCTCAGATTTTCAGCAATGAGTATTCTTCCTTTGGTGTCAGCGCAAATTACGCTGCACTGGGCTGTATTATCAGGCCAGCCGAGGCAATCAATGGAACCGGCAACGGGATCATAACTGAGTATCCATGAATTGTCTTCATCCCTTCCACCCAGCATATAAAGCTTGCCATTGCCTCCATAGGCAAGGGATTTCAGGTTCCAGTACTGAAAGGCCTTCCCCTTATTAATTACTGTTGAAGATGACGGATGAAATTTGAAAAGAAATCCGTCATTGATCGTGCCGCACCAGAATCCTCCGTCACGGGCCCGAATGGCTGAGGCAATCCCGTTCTCATAAAGGGGATCTGAATCCATGCCTTTCTGGGTTGGAACCACCACGCCCGTAAAAACAGGCTGATCATCACCGGCTGCAAGCCGGTAAATAAGTCCTCCGGAAGAAGAGGAATAACTCGAGGATCCTCCTTCCATGAGTTCCTGTTTTGTTAGACTTATTTCGCGGTGATAATATGTGGAAAAATATACGGTGCCGGCATCATCCATCATCAACACTTTAGGCACTCCTCTCCAGGATACCCTTCCGAGATCTTTCACCCTCCAGGGTGTCATAATTTCACCAAAGTCGCGGACTGATTTTGTATTAATATCAAATGAGAACAAGTGCCCGGCAGGATACGTTACTCCGAATATTTTCCCGCGGATGGAATCAACAGCTATGCAGTTAATGCCCTGATTTGGCGCAACAATTCCTAAATCACCGATTTTTCGGGTCGCAGGATCAAATGTGAAAAGATGTCCTCCGTCATACTTCTTTTCACCATCCAGTATCTGGTCATACGTTGAAGTGCACCCGTACAATAAATTTCCCTCTCCTGTACAAAGATCATTGATAGCAGTCTGCCCTGCAATTTCAGCGCTTAAATTCAGAAGGTGTTCTATTTTTTCTCCGTCTGTTCTGAAGATGTGGCAATTTTGAGCTCCCCATGTGGCTTTGGTGCTTCCGTATACATACCCGTCGTGCATCAGGATCATATCCGTCACAGCGCTTTCTCCTCCCTGGATGGGACCCTGCGGCCCATTTGAGATCAATATATGATGCGATACGTTGCCTTCCGTGATTCTCCCTGCCCGTTGGCCATTCACGGATAAAACATTAATTCCGGCCAACCCGGTAAGGGTCAGAAAGAAAATTATTATGATATTGTGCTTCATCATTTTACTTTAAAATTTCGGGTGGATCATACTTAATGAGGTAAGGTCTCGTGACTGGTTTTCCCTTGCTGTCTTTTTCAATCTCGTTTCCGGAATAGTAATTGCCGAAACAACTGAAATATACAACATGATTTTTTGAACAAATGGCCCCAAAACAGCCTTCCACACCTTCAACCTGCCCGAGCCAATGAAACTTTCCGGTTTTAAGATCCAGGACGGTGAGAATTTCAAGAGCAGTTTCCAAAACCTGACCGCCATGATTACCGGCAATGAAATACAGGCGGCCCCATTCCTCATCCAGGGCGATGTTTGGCGTATAATGTCCCTGTTCAGGCTTACCGATTACGTGACCGTAATTGACCAGTTTATTGCTGCGCGGATCAAAACTCCAGACGAATCCATCCGTTGTGATCGCATAAATAATGTTTTTTGAAGATACTACAGATGCCCGGAAATCCATCATTTTGCCAGGCAACCTGATATCAATATCGGAAAATTCCTCATTATCCGGATTGAATCGGGTAAGACCCCCCACATCGTTTGCAAAAAAACAGAATCCATCCCTGTCCATGATCATTTCCCGTACCCTGTCTTCAAGCCTGCTCATACGGGCTACCGATTCGTACCGGTTGAGTTCGAAGGTATTCAGCTTAACCCTCCAGAATTTAGCCCTGTCGGGGGAAATCCCGTTCAGGATATTGCGCTTTTCATCGTAGTATAATCCCACTGTTGCACCGTATGGGCATGGTATGCCCAGATAATCAACATTTTTTGTTGAAGGATCATATTTGATCAGCGCACCGCCGGCATAGCTTTTTGGATAATAGGCACGGGTAAACTCATGCATGTACGACATCCCCATATATCCTGCAAAATATAACATGCCCTTTGAGTCAGAGGCAATATTTCCGTGAATTTTTCCATGTCCGGGTGTTTCTGCATTGGCATAAATTGAACTTGCCCTGTCGAGTTCCAGTTCAAAAGAGACCTTGTCCGTCCCGGGATCATAAGAACAGATTGCCGTATTCCCGAATCCCCACGGCCTTTCATACTTTTCCGCGTTATCAAAATCACCGATTACTGCATCCGTACCCCAATGATCGCCGCCACAGAACCATATTTTTCCATCAGGGGTTTCCGTTATCTTGTTCCAGCTCGTATTCTGAGCCGACTGGTTTTTCCATACCAGTCCCTCTGCAGGGTACATTTTCAACCTTACCGGTCGGACCTTTTCCATATTGACCGGTTGAGCCGATGCGGCAACCGGAATTAGCAACAGGCCTAGCAGGGCCGGCAATCTGTTTCTGTGTATGATCTTCATAATTAATAATGATGACAGTGTTAAGGCAGCTTTACAACCGGGGTGGGAAGGATGGGAAATGGTTGTATATCGAAGCCAAAAGTAAAATTTAAATTGATAATTCATATTGGAAAGCCGAAAAAATTACTGAATTTTAAAGAGGGTAACCAGCCCCTTGGGGGGTCATAATTTAAGTGTCAAATTATGATACTGTGAAAACCGGCTTCAGAGTCAAATTTCTAAACAAACATATATGAAAAAAAATCTCATTAATCCCCTGCTCTTCGGTTTTATCATCTCTCTCCTCTCATTTTTTCCAACGGACGGAAATGCCCAGGATGCCCGGACCGGTTTCTCTCGGGATACACTTATGAAAGCCGCTCGCGAAATTATCACAGGAAATCCCTATTGTGCCCTCGTTACGATGGATTCAACGGGTCAGCCGCAGGTACGTACAATGAATCCGTTCCCGCTCGGTGATGAGATAGTGATTTGGTTTGCCACCTCACGAAAAAGCAGAAAGGTAAAAGAGATCCGTAACAACCCGAAAGTTTCCGTCTACTATGCCGATCACAGCAATGCCAAAGGTTATGTCAATATTACCGGAACGGCGGAAATCATAGATGATAAGGCTTTATTGATCAGTAAGAAAAGGGAATATTGGAACGGGATTCCCAACTGGCAGGATAAATTTGTCCTGATTAAGATCACCCCGGTAGCACTTGATGTGATCAGCTACGCAAAAGGTATCGGGGGAGATCCGGAAACAAACCGGTCACCGGTCATTATTTTCTAAGCCCGGCCGCTGCCGTCATTTTTTCCCACATCTCCCTTTGTTCAATCAGGGCGGCAATTTTGTCATCTGGATCCGTGGAACATTCAAGCAGCATCCAGCCTCTATAATTTATGCGGGCGAAAAGGTCCATCAGTTGACTGAAAGGATACTTTTCATCATTAAGTTCATGAATATGAACGGTATCACCTAGTTTATCCTTCACCAGGTTAAAATTGGATTCAAGTCCATTGCCCTCCAGATCAGTGGGATTGCTGTTCCAGCATACCTTAACGCCCTGGTTATCCACGTAATCCATCATTGCCTTTATATTGGGAAGAAGGGAGGTCTCATTTCCGTGTACCTCCAGCCTTATCTGCTGGCCGGAATCCAGGGCGAATTTTCCCAGATCGTTCAGCGCCCTGCCGATCTGCTCAATCGTTTTTTCCCTGGCAACCTCACTGTGGAATTGATTTGGCTTCACCTTAACGCCCGAACCTCCGATATCCACACTGAGCCGGATATACTCCCGGGTTTTTTGCACCGATTCCTTTAAAAGTTCAGGATCAGGATAGTCAAACTGCTGATTTGTTCCTAATCCTATCAATGTAACCGGACTGTCCTGAAACTTCCTTCGCACTTCTTTTCTTTCAGCCATGGAAAGTCCAAGGCCTACCCCATGGGCATGCTGTTCCCGGAGTTCAATCCCAAGTATGCGGGTGGCAGTACAGTTTTTAATAATTGTAGGTATATCCCAGTCCTTTGCCCATAAATAGGTCACGAGTCCGAGTTTTGCCTCCGTTTTTACCGAATTGAGGCCAAACGCGGACAGATGGGGCGCAATAATTGTTCCGCCCGCGATAAGGGATAAGTTCTTGATAAATTCTTTCCTCGGGATTTTGTCTGTAGCATCCATTCCGGTTTGTTTTTTAAGCCATCATTTGTCCTGCAATTTGCCATTTAATTCTCCCTGAAGGTACCCGATTACGGATTCGGTAAGTTCGCGGGCAGCTCCGGGAGTAAAGGGAGAAACTGTAGGCTCATATCCCCCGTGTTTATATTCATATTCAGGAAGCATATAACCAAGACTTCCATTGCTTAACCCGTAGTAGAATGTATAGGGAAACGGAGACCTGTCCCTGATCTCGTTCGATACTTCGCAAAAAAGCTCAAGGGGCCCGCTCCAAATTGCCACATCATCATTTATCCTGAGAAACCGGATTGGAAGCCGCACCATATTTTTTCCTGTTTTGCTGACATTTGTATAATCTTCCAGGTCAGGGGCCCATCCCAATCCTTCCTTCCTGGGTGTTTCAAGGATAAGTGATCCGGTCTTGAGTGTGACATTATTTGTTGTTGCTGATATTTTTTGATTGGCCTCCAATATCCGGTCACCCAGTAATACCCTGAATTGACCCAGGTGTCCGGATTCCGCATCAGGGTAAACACTGTAAATCGGGGCCATATTTCCCAATGCTCCGTTTATGAAAAGAACGGGAGCCCCGACCTTTTGCTCAACATATTCCGAGACCACACCCGGTGCGTCGCCACTGATCAGCATATTATCAGGTCCCAGAACAGTTCCATGTATCGGATAATTGGCAATAAGTGCCACCGGCTTACCCTCTTCGCTTTCGATACGGATTAATCCGATCCTGCGGTCTGTCGGGCCATCCGGATTCAGGCCGAGTGATGCCTGTCCATCTACATCAATGGCCCGGCGATTGATGTTGGCCATAGAGAATCCCCAGCCTACACCAAGTTTTGCAGGGGATAATTTTCGTCTTGCTTCCCCGATTCCTTCAATAATTGTCTTTTCAATCATAGCGGTATATCCGGGATCAATCTCATGCTTGTACCGTTCACCTAGAAAAACAACGCCCAGGCCGGGAGGGCCTACTTCGGGCGCAGAATGTGTATGCGTTGTTGTCCAGAGAAAATTCCCGGGCTTAATACCAAGCTGCTTTTCAAGATCCTTTGCAACCTCATCATACACCGATGGTGAAAACTCACAAATATCGCTCGACACCAGGAAGAATTGGGTTTTACCATCATCCAGCGCAACAATCCTGTGATAAATGCGGTCGAGAACCCCGGTCGATTTACGATCCTGGTACCCAAGTAACATCTGGGCGTCGGCAGGGGTGATATCAATTTTGACCACTGCAGCCCTGAAACCTGATGGGTTTCCTGCCCCGGTGTTTTTCAATGCTTGTGAAGGTGCAATCTGGCTTACCAGAATCAGCAAACCTGCGATCTGCCATTTATATCCTTTTTTCATTTTACTTAAACTATAGGTTCCCAACCTTTTTCATAATCCCGGCTCCATAACCTTTGTGCCTCCGGATCACCTAAAATATGGCCATTCTTCGGATCGATATTCAGGGTCCGGCCTACCCGGTAAGAGATATTTCCCAGCTGCACAAGGAGCGTGCTCCGGTGTCCGATTTCAACATCAGCATTTGGCAGTTTATTGTTGCGTACACTTTCCAGAAAATTGGCTACGTGAAGCTCGTCGAGCATCGGGCTTGATGTCACGGTTGTAGGAGCTGCAAACGACAGCTCATCCTTCTTAACCTGTTTTACAATCTTTCCTTCCTGGTCAAGAATGGAATAACCATCCTCCTTAATATCCATGCAGCCCTTCTCTCCATAAAAGAGGGTGCCCACTTCATATTTTCCGTTACAGCTGAAACCCTGCCATACGGCCGATGTATTATTCGGGAAATCATAGGAAATAACCTGGGTGTCCGGAGTTTCCCAATCGTCCTTAAAAGCGTACCTGCCTCCCAGGGAACTCACCCTTACAGGAAAATCCGCACCCAGTCCCCACCTGATAACGTCCATTTCATGCGTTCCGTTGTTCAGTGCTTCTCCTGTTCCCCAATGCCAGAACCAATGCCAGTTATAATGTATAAGGTTATCCTTGAAGGTGCGGCGCGGAGCCGGTCCCTGCCAAAGATCGAAATCAAGCCACTCAGGCACCGGTACTTCTTTTCCAAAACCTATGGATGTGCGAGCCCTGTTGTACCAAGCTTTTCCGAAATACACCCTTCCAATGACCCCGTTGTGCAATTCATGGATTGCTTCCATTTCTATCGGGGATGATCGCTTCTGGGTTCCGAGCTGAACGATCCTGTTATATTTCCGTGCCGCCTGAATGGACAGTTCGCCTTCATTCGGATTATGGCCCAATGGTTTTTCACAGTAAACATGTTTACCGGCCTGGCAGGCAAGAATTGTTGCCGGGGCATGCCAATGGTCGGGCATGGCAATAACCACTGCGTCCAGCGTTTTATCCTTCAGTATATTCCTGAAGTCTTTTTCACCTTTTGGGGCCGGTAAATTCGCGCTTGTGACAGTGGATACGGTTTTTGCAATGGCTCGTTCATCAACGTCACAGATGTAAATGATCTCGGTGTTTTTCTGGTTGATTATTTTTTTTGCGAGCTCATCTCCCCGTGAATTCACACCAATATGGGCGATACGGATACGGTTATTGGCGCCCATGATGCGCGAATAGCTTCCGGCACCAAATCCCTGTGTTATTCCTCCAAGGCCCAGTGCTGCCGATCCTAAACCGGCTTTTTTCAGAAAATCTCTTCTGGAATTTTTCATATTTTAAAATTAATTGTGGTCGATGAAATGGGGTAATTTATGTATTCTGTGATCAGGTTATCAGGTTATCAGGTTATCAGGTGATTGGGTGATCAGACAGCATCCAAAATACCTTTGAAATATCCGACCGATTCCGCTATTCCAGGCAGCGGATCCTCATCGCCCTTTTCATATTCAAGACTACACATTCCCTTGTATTTAACCGTCCTGAGGGCTCTGATCAGGGCTGGAAAATCAATCGCTCCACGGCCCACTTCACAATCCTTTCCTTCCCGGGATGCAACCGTTACATCTTTAATGTGCATGTCGAAAATGCGGCTTCCATATTTTAAGGTAACAGCAGCCGGATCAATTCCCATAAGCATTGAATACCCTATGTCATGGCACATCCCGATCCGGGGATCCAGGTCCTTGACTTTCTGATATATGCTCTCAAGGGTGGGATAAAGCTTATCTTCCTCCCCATGGTTATGGATTGCAAAATTGTATCCATATTCCATCACTTTTTTATTCACGTAGGGTAGCAGTTCATGTTCGGGAACGCCAACAATGAGGCTGACCCCCACCCGTTTGCAATATTCAAATGCCTGATCCACCTCAGCTTCCGATTTCATGCCAATAGGACCTACTGCATACCCGGTCACTCCCTTTCCTTTCAGCTGCGCGTGAAAATCAGCAATCTGGGCAGGAGAACTGTCGAAAGGAAGGTGGAAGTTTTTAATACAAAGAAAGTGCATATCGACCTTTTCCATCATATCCAGGGAAGGATCCAGTTTGAACTTAACAAAAGTCCATCCGGCAATTCCGAACCTGAAAAGTTCCTTATTTTCATTTTTAATTCCGGATTCAGCCCGCATTCCGGATAATTGACCGTTGACGAGTGCCGAACCCGCACCCAAAGCCAGCAAACCTGTGCCGGCATGCTTAAAAAACCGTCTTCTGGAATTATTCATATGAAAAGTATTCGTTGTATTTGAGGGATTTCATTAATAAAAGTATAAAAAAATAGTTACTTTCCGTGCGTAATATGTTTCGAATGAAATCGATTGTATTTTTACTGGTAGGGTTTCAAGGATTTATTACCTTTATTGATGTCATTTACAAATGATTAATTTTTGAAATTAAAGTCAGAATAAATAATCCCGACGAACAACATGCTTCAAATTCTTACTCAAGCTGAAAAGACGGAAATTCACCGGACCGGAAAAAGGATACTGGGTGAAATTGGCATTCGTGTGAGAAACAAGGTCATTTATGATCTGTTGCTCGCCTCAGGGGCAATACAGGATAAAATCGACGCAACAAGAATTTACATGCCGGAAAAAATGGTGGATAAGTACCTGGCTGTCTGTCCAAGGCAGTTTGAGATCAGGGACCGGGAAGGCATCACGACCATGGTAAAAAATAATGGTTCATCCCTTTTCTACACGGCCAATGCCACCCAATATGTGCGGGGAACAGCCCGAAAAGCCGTGGAGGTTGGGGTTGATGAGTTTACCGAATTCATCCGTGTTGTCGATAAACTTGAAAATGTGAAGGGAATTGTGGGTACCAGCCTGAAAGAATTCCCTCCCAATTGCAGGGATTTTGCTGGCTTTAAGCTGGCTGCCCAGTATACCCGTAAACATTTGCGGCCCTGTATTTATACTCCCACGGGCGCTGAAGTCATTATTGAAATGTCGGATGTGATCCTGGAAGGCAAACCGCTCAGTGAAAATATGTTTTTTACACTGGGATACAGCATAGTCAGTCCGCTTACCTGGTCAGAAACTGCCCTGGATTTGTTCTTCAGGACCAGGGGGCATGGTATTCCGATCATGATCAATTCAGAACCCATGGCGGGAGGCACATCCCCCGTTACCCTGGCAGGAAGCCTCGCCATGGCTGATGCGGAGATCCTGAGTGGAATAGTGATAAACCAGATCATCGAACCCGGAAGACCCTGCATCTATAACTCAGGTTTTGCCCATGTCTTTGACATGCTGACAACGCTGGTTCTCACAGGATCACCGGAGAATGCATTGCTGCAGTCCGCCGGCTCTGAAATGGCAGCTTTTCACGGCCTGCCTTCCGCATCCTGGGCATTGAGTGATTCAGCCATGCTGGATTCACAGGCTTCCTATGAAAAGCTATTTACCGCCCTCATGCACACCCTGAGCAATGTGAACATGATATGGGGCATAGGAAATATAGAAACTTCAAAAACAATTTCACCTGAAATTGCGGTGATTGATAATGAGCTTGCCGGCAACTGCCTCCGCTTTTCTTCCGGATTAAAAGTGGATGATGAACACCTGGCATTTGATGTGATCAGGGAGGTGGCATTCCAGGGTTCATTTCTGGAGACCACCCATACACTTGAACATTTCACGGAAGAAATACGATATTCCAGCCTGCCAAACCGGTCCAACCGATCATCCTGGGAGAAAAGCGGTTCCCGGTCCATCGAAGAAACAGCCGAACACACGGTGAATTCAATCTTAATGGAGAAACCGGATATCTACCTTTCGGGTTCTCAAATTAGCAGGCTTGAGGCAATTCAGAAAAAGTGGATGGAGAAATTGAACCAATAGTTTATAAATCACAAGTAACAATCCTATGAAAACCAGTCTTAATGTTCTTTTCCTTTTGGCCATGATTGTCCTGTCAGGATGCAGCCGCCAGACAACCGGCAGAAAGATCCTTTCGCTCAACGGTACCTGGGAATTTACCGCCACGGGAAGCTTTGATGAGATCCCGGCTGAATTTGACAGGTCGGTTCCGGTTCCAGGTTTGATTGATATGGCCTCACCCTCCCCTGATACACCCTATGTGAATAAGGTGTACTGGTATAAAAAGAGATTCGTAATAGACGGCCATTTACCCGAAGTAGCGCTGCTCAAAATATATAAGTCCATGTACCATACAAAAGTGTACCTGAATAATAAGCCGGCAGGCGGGAATCTCTATTGTTTCACTCCCACCCTGCTCGACATCAGGGCATTGTTAAACCCAGAAGGAATGGATAATGAACTCATTATCGGTGTAGGATGCCAGAATAATTTACCCGATACTGTGCTCAACGGACATGATCAGGAAAGAATAAATTATATTCCCGGGATCTATGATAATGTGGAAGTTCAGTTATCCGGATATCCATACATTGCAGGTATCCAGACTGCCCCGGATATTGACAGGAAAAGAATCAGGATTAACGCCCAATTTGACACCGCCGGGATTGAGGGTGACATTCGTATTAAATACAGGATTGCCGAAATATCTTCCGGGAAAGTGACAGTTGAGGGTGATACGGCCATAACGGGAAATACTGTGGACTTTGAATTGCCCGTGCCCGCCTGCACACTGTGGACACCTGAAAACCCATTCATGTATGAACTGTACCTGAGCACGGGCCACGATGATAAAAAAGTCAGATTCGGCATGCGATCATTCAGGTTCGATCCGGTCAGGGGGACAGCCCTTCTGAATGGTAAAACGTATTATATGCGGGGGACCAACATTGCCATTCAACGCTTTTTCGAAGATCCTGAAAGGGGGAGGCTTCCCTGGGATAATGCATGGGTTACGAATCTGCATTCCAGGTTTAAGGAAATGCACTGGAACAGCATGCGGTATTGCATAGGATTCCCGCCTGAAAGGTGGTATGATATTGCTGATAGCGTAGGATTTCTTATCCAGGACGAGTTTCCGCTTTGGTGGGGTATGCGGAATGTCAAATCCCGTCATCTGGTAAGAGAATACACTGCATGGATGAAGGAACGCTGGAACCATCCCTGCGTTGTGATATGGGATGCGCAGAATGAAACTGTGACCGAAGAAACAGGCCTTGCAATACGGCAGGTCCGGGATCTTGATCTGTCAGGCCGTCCCTGGGACAATGGCTGGGCAGCTCCGCAGGCGGCCACGGATGGTATGGAGACCCACCCTTACCTGATGGAATATCTTATCCCTGTGGCAGGAACAAACAAAGCTCCATGGACAGATCTTTTTACTGTGGTACGCATACCGGCAAACGGTCCCAGTGAACGTTCCCCCTCATTGGACGGTAAGCCTTATCCCAATCCCATAATAATCAATGAATATGAATGGTTGTGGCTGAACAGGGACGGTTCCCCCACAACACTCACTGAGGACGTTTATAACAAGCTCCTGGGAAAAAATTCCACCCGGGAACAACGTTATAATATTTACGCCCGGATACTGGCCATGGACACCGAATACTGGAGGGCCCACCGGAAATGCGCCGGTGTGATGTATTTTACAGGACTTGGATATTCCAGGACAACCTCTCCAAGGGGACAAACTTGTGATAATTTTATTGACGTTCAGAACCTGGTTTTTGAACCCAATTTTGAGAAATACATCAGGCCGGCCTTTGCCCCTGTAGGTCTGATGATTGATGCATGGAATGCAAGATATCGGAATAATTCCAGGCTTACAGTTCCGGTTTATATTACAAATGACACATACTCCGGATTGAACGACACACTTAAGCTGGTATTAATGAAGGATAGGAGCACAATTAAGGAACTGGTAAAAGTTGTTTCCGTTGATCCGCTTGACCGGGAAATCAGCAGTATGGACCTCGATCTCCCCGCGGTCACGGGCAAATGCATCCTCACTGCTTCGTTTAACTACGACGGGGAAATCATAACCAGCGAACGGGAAATTGAACTCATTCCCTGAAAAATCTTACGGCATGCACAATAAAATAGTTTTTCAGATCCTGATGGCGACCCTGCTCTCATTGAACAGCCGGATTGCCTTTCCACAGGCATTGGGTACTGACCCGGAGCAAGGCCGGGGAACATATAAAAACCGGGTTTTTTTTAACCTGGAAAGATACTGGGACAGCACACGCATATGCAATAACCCGCATAAGGGATGGTGCATTCATTATTATGACAACACCATTAAAAATTATGGCAGCAGGCTGGCTCCGGATGATTCACTGCAGGATTTCCCGGGACTGAATGATATTTATCTTCGGCTTGCCTGGAGTTATCTGGAACCGGAAGAAGGAAAATTTAAATGGGAAGTGATAGATTCCATTATACAAAGGTGGGTAGGATGGGGACATACAATTTCGTTCCGCATAACCTGCAAGGAAACAGAAATGGTGTATGCTACCCCTGAATGGGTCCGAAAAGCTGGAGCCAGGGGAGCCTTTATCGAGCATGCTGATCTTGACCTGAAAGCGTGGGCCCCTGAATATGATGATCCTGTTTTTCTTGAAAAACTGGAGAAATTTCATCAAGCGTTCGCGGCACGATATGATGGTAAGCCATGGGTTGAATATATTGATATCGGAAGCATCGGAGAATGGGGCGAAGGGCATACTGCGTATTCCGGATGGAAGGATGTACCGGTGGCAACTGTCAGAAAGCATATTGACCTGTTTAAACGCTGTTATAAAAAGGCTGTCCTGATCATCAGCGATGATTTCATCGGCCAGCGTGATACGGATGATGGTTCAGATTATGAAATATACAGGTATTGTCTATCGAAAGGTTTGGGATTTAGGGATGACAGCGGTAATGTCGCCTGGTATAAAAAATTGGGATTTGGACCTTCCTGCATCCGTTCGCCTGAATTATACAGTGCCGTTTACAGGTCAATCCCGGTGGTCCTGGAATCAGATCACTACGGGGATGCCGTCAGACTTGGTATGTGGGGCAACGGTTCGGGTTTTGAGAAGGCAATTCGTGAAACCCATGCCACCATTATCGGTTTTCACTATTACCCCCGCGAATGGCTGCGCGAAAACCATTCTCTTGCCGGACGACTGGCTAACCTTTGCGGCTACTGGTATTTTCCAAAGTTTGTCCTGATGCCGGATACCCTTCGCACAGGCAGGGAAAACCACATCCGCATTACCTGGGAAAACCATGGTGTTGCTCCCGCTTACAAATCCTTTCATGCCAGTCTCAGACTTGTCAACCGGCAAACCGGCAGATCTTTCAGCCAGGAACTTATTGAAGCGGACAACAAAAAATGGATGCCGGATGAGATTGTTGCGGAACAATACAGGGTAAACCTGGAGAGCAACCTCACCGCAGGCCTTTATGATCTCCTGATCAATCTTAAGGATAAATGTGATTTTCATAACCGCAATATAGAGCTTGCCCTCAAAAAAGAAAGAGAAATATTTCCGGGTTGGTATAAGTTGGGAGAGGTTAACGTAAAATAACCTCTATTCGGGCTCCGTAACCTTTTGAAATATTTTTTTTTAAATTTTTCTTTTTAAATTTATATATTTGCAAGGTATGAGCCTTCGTTTAATTATTTTACTTTGCCTTGTATATTCCCAGTTTTCATTTTCGCAAAACTGCCAGGATGAAATCAGCCGCATTCTTTTTCATAACGATGCGGAGGATATCATGAACGGAACGAAATGGATATATGTGAAGGTATACAGGGGAAGTCCGCTGCTGGTTGAAAAATATTGGCCGAAATCCGATATTTCATACCGGGGAAAACAGTATACCGGAATTGTGCTGAACTATAATGTATATAATAATGAGCTTATTATTTACCATGCTGAAAAGGGCAGGGAAAAATATGTTGTGGTCAGCAGCGATTTCTTTTCAGGATTTTCATTCCAGGATACAGTATGGAACCGGATACATAATTTTGAGTATACCGAATTGCCCGGTACACGGGGCAAATCTCTTTACGAAAAAGCCGATCTGAATAATACAAAGCTGTATATCAAACCAATCAAAAAAATTGAGACCAGGTCTTCAATTAAGGGACCAGGTGAATTCATAAATTACTATGAATATTACCTGGGGGCGGGTAATCAATTTCATGTTTTCCATTCCAAAAAGCAGCTAATTAAACTTTTGGGAACCCATGGCATTGAACTTTCCAGGTTTATCAGAAAAAATAAATTAAAAATTAATCCGTCGAACCCTGAAAATGTCATTGCTGCCTTGCGCTGCTTTGAAGCTTCATATTAATGAACATCCTGACATTCATATTGCCATAGTGATAAATGAAGAAAGACATAGTTACACTTCTCATCATTCTGATCCCTTTAATAAAACTGAACGGACAGGAAAATAATATATATGTCAGCGGAGATTTCAATCAAATACCACTTAAGGAGTTTATTCATGAAATCGAACAGAAAAATTTCATTAAGTTTTATTACGATGATAAAATTATAGATACGCTGACAGTTTCAGCCAGCTTTTATGAAACTCCGCTTGCAAAATGCCTGGAAACCATCCTTGAAAGGAAGCAGATCAATTTCTTCATTTCCGGCAACCTGGTTGTAATTTATTCCGGCTTTTTATTGTCGGATTTGTTTCCGGGCGGCGACCCGTATCAGGTGAGTAATAATAATGAAGTCACCGGCATAAAATTATCCCGTGAAAATCTTCATGAACTTCAATACAGGATAATAAATATTGGTATTCCTGGTAAAAACAAAACCCGTACGGCTACTTTGTCAGGATACCTGAAAAACTATGAGACTGGCGAACCGGTTATCGGGGGACTTGTTTACGGTGCAGAAATCCGGAACGGAGTGTCTTCTGATCATGCAGGCTTTTACAAAATAACCTTACCCACTGGTAACCAGATCGTAAATTTCAGTAGTATGGGAATGGAACCTGCCAGGCGAAATTTAAACTTATATTCAAGCGGTAACCTGGATGTTGAAATGGAGGTCAGGGTCAGGGTACTGGACGATGCTGTGATTATCGGACATGGGAAGGGAAATCTGGGACAAATGCATATTGGAATGGAAAGGATTGACAATATCATGTTGAAATCGATACCATCGCTCCTGGGGGAGTCTGATGTTATGAAAAGTGTGCTTACATTACCCGGTGTTCAAACAGTGGGAGAAGGTACTTCAGGTTTTAATGTCAGGGGCGGCAATACGGATCAGAACCTGATCCTGATTGATCAGGCTCCCATTTATTATCCTTCGCATTTTTTCGGCAATTTCTCTGCGATCAATTCTGAAATTATCGATAATGCAACCCTGTATAAAGGAAGCATACCGGTGAAATACGGTGGGCGTATTTCATCTGTTTTTGAAGTAAATACAATCGATGGCAATCATGATAAAATTTCAGGTTCGGCTGGAATAAGTCCCATTTCAGCGCGTATAAATTTTGACGGCCCGCTGTTTTCGAAAAAATCCACTTTTTTCATAAGTTTCAGGAGCACATATTCAAACTGGCTTTTAAAAAGAATTCATGTTCCTGAACTCTATAAAAGCAAGGCAGGCTTTTACGATGCTCAGGCAAAACTTAACCTTTGGCTTAATGACAATAACATCCTGCTGGTCAATATTTACATCAGCAAGGACAAATTCCAGTTACAAAACGACACAAAATACAATTATAATAATTTCATTGCTTCCCTGACCCTGAAGCATAAATTCAATTCATACCTGAAATCAAATACATCTCTGATATGCAGTTTATTCAAATATGTAGTTGACAATAATAACACTGCCACACCAGCATACAGTTTGACCCATCAGCTATCCAATACATCCATCATCCAGGATTTCGAGTATTTTACAAACGGCAGGTTGAAATACGGATTTGGCGCTTCCATGAATGCATATTCAATAAATCCCGGAGAAAAAACTTCACTGAACCATTCCAATGTAATTCCTTTATCCTTCTCCAATGAACATGCTGTTGAATTCGGAATTTATGCCGGAAATGAATATAATGTTTCCGGAAACCTGAAAATCGAAAGTGGTATAAGACTCTCCGGGCTGGCTTCTTTTGATGATGGTAAAAAGTACATGTATGCTGTAAATATGCCCATTGAGGATGATAATATAGTTGACACGGTGCAGATGAAAAAAAACAGGATTGGAAAAACCTATATGAATCCCGAATTTAGAATATCAGTGAATTATTCAATTGGCAGGAATGGTTCACTGAAATTCAGTTATAATAAGACAGCTCAATATATCCACATGCTTTCAAATACTGCGGCAATTTCGCCGACCGATACATGGAAGCTCAGTGATAGGTATCTCCTTCCTGCCAAGGGTAACCAGATTTCGGCAGGTTATTTCAGAAACTTCAGGAAAAATGGATTAGAGGCTTCTGCAGAGGCCTTTTATAAAAAAATACAAAACCTGAAGGAATTTAAGGCCGGAGCTGAACTTTTACTAAATGACCATATTGAAACCGAAATCATAAACGGTACAGGGAAATCATATGGCCTAGAGTTATCCCTTTCGAAATCAGGGGGCAGATTATATGGGCGGGTCGATTATACCTTGTCCAGAACCCTTATAAGATCAGTTTCAAACTTCAGTGAAGAATTGATAAACGATGGTGAATACTTTCCTGCGAATTATGACAAGCCCCACAATTTAAATCTGCTGGCCAATCTCAAAATATCCCGGAGGCTTATTTTTTCAACCATTGTTAACTATTCAACCGGGAGACCTATCACCTATCCGGTATCAAAATATAAAATCGGTGACCAGGTATTCCTTCAGTACTCAAAATACAATCAATACAGGATATCCGATTATTTCCGCACCGATCTTTCAGTTACGTTAAGCGGGAACCTTAAAAAAAATCATCGCACACACAGCTCCGTTAACCTTTCACTGTACAATGTCACCGGAAGAAAAAATGCTTATTCAGTTTATTTCAAAAGTGAAAGCGGAAAATTTGTTGCCTATAAACTTTCCATTTTCGGAACCGTAATTCCGACATTAACATATAATATCAAATTTTAATGATTTACCATTTTAAGCCGGCACCTGCATTTCTTTTCTTACTGTTCTTATCCGTGATCTCATGCGTGGAACCCATCACGCCCCAGTTAAATGAGGATGATTCAGAATCTGTACTGGTGGTTGATGCACAAATAACCAATGAGGAAGGTCCTTTTAAGGTGAAACTTACAACTTCTGTCCCTGTAAATGTCATGTACTATCCCCATCCTGTATTGAATGCCAATGTAAGCATCCGTGACGATCATGGTAACATTTATGAACTGACAGGTGATAAACAGGGAAAATATGAGACGGCCGAAAAAAACCTGAAAGCTGTTCCAGGTTATACCTATACGCTCGAAATTACTACCCGGGAAGGAAACCGCTATGAGTCTGACCCGGTTACGATGATGGAAAGCCCTGAAATAGACAGTCTCTATACTCAGGAAGTAAAGCATATTCGTTTTGAAGAAGGAGCTGCAAATGAGGAAATCTGGCTTGAAATCCTTTTGGATGCATATGATCCTCCTGGGATTACCAAATTCTGGAACTTTGAGTTTGCAGAAACATGGGAAGTGAAAGTACTGACCGATCATGTACGCGTTGAAAACACTCCACCCGGGGCTCAAGGTGACCCCCCAACCTGGGAAAGAATTTTAGCTGACGAGAAAAAACTTACCTGCTGGGTCACAAAGAATTCGACATCAATAATGGTCGCATCCACTTCCAATAATCCTGTTGATGAACTAAAAGGGTTCAGGATCAGGTCCCTGGGTCCGGGTGAAGATAAGCTCCATATCAGGTATAGCATACTTGTTAAGCAATCATGCATCTCCCGTGAGCAATATGAGTATCGGAAGCAGCTCATGGATGCCAATGAGAATCTGGGCGGAATCTATGATAAAATTCCGGCCCGGGTGAAGGGCAATATTCTGGCGACCCAGGGAAACCTCAACGCCCTGGGCAATTTTTCAGTATTGTTTGTAAAGACCAAAAGACTATTCATAGATAAAAACGACCATCATATTGAGACTCAAAGTGTTTACCAGGATTGTTCTTATCGTAGCTTTCAACTCCCTTATGTAGAGAACATCTATTTTGGCACAATCGCCGGTACCGACATTGAAGTATATTGTTCTTCCGATTTTTGTGCCGATTGCCAGAATTATGGTTCCAATACAGTACCGGATTTCTGGAAATAGCATGCCATATGAAAAATTATAACAGAAAAACAATTTTCGCTGTTGGATTAATCATATGCCTGTGCAATACTTATAGCCAGAGCCGGGTTGAAACATTACCGGCAATTTGCCCGCGCGAATCCCTTGTGGTGCATATTTCACATGAAAGTGCCTTTACCGGTGAGATTTGCTTTTTCAAGGTATATTGTTCATCATCCCTGTTCCCGGGCAAGGAATTAAGCGATCTTGCATATATTGAACTGGTTGGCAATGATAATACATCCATCATCAGGAAAAAAATACTGTTAAATCAAGGTGAAGGCATTGGGGATTTTGAAATTCCGGATAACCTGCCCACCGGCTTGTATTATATAATATCTTATACAAACTGGATGAAGAATTTTGGTGAAGGATCATTTTTCAGGAAGGAATTTGCGATCATTAATCCCCGCCAGCCATTTCATGGAAATTCCGATAGTACAATATCTTCAGGTAACACGGAACTGTTAGAAAGCATCCATACTGACCAGGCGGAACTGATTCCTGATAAAAACACCTATGCTTTGCGCGAAAGAGTTACCCTTATTATCAGGACTGCCAAAAGGGAAGGAAGATCCCTTCCTGCAAGTTTTTCGGTCTCTGTCATCAGGAAAGAACCTGGGATGGTTTTCAATGCAAATTATAAACCGGAAAATCCCATCATCGGTTTTCCAGCTAAACTTACTTATAAACCCGATTATAGGGGGGTATGGCTTTCAGGGAAGATGACAGATCGCATAGGGCTTGCCGTTCCGGATATGAGGATCACGCTTTCAATGCCTGGTCCGGGAACGGATATAATCAGCAGTATTTCCGATTCAACTGGTAATTTCGAATTCCTGTTAAAGCCAAAAGAAGGAGAACATGATATTGTAATTGAGGTTCCGGGTCCCGATCTTAAGATTGACCTCAGAGAATCATTCTGGAATGGTTTTAGAGATCCGCCCGAAAACCCGGCGCTCAGGCTGGATCAAATGGCCCTGGATTTTTTGAAGGAAAAATATTCCTTCTATCAGCTGGAAAGCAAATTCAAAAAGTCTTACCCGCTTGCAACGGATGCAACAAAGGACCAGGCAGACAGTTCGGTATTTTATTCAAAGCCATACCAGGTGATCAAAATGAGCAATTACATAAACCTGGATTCTCTCCGGGAATATTTTTATGAACTGGTTCCTTCCGTTAAATTCTTGCGGAAAAAAGGCGGATTTGATATTTCTGTCATTGATCCCCGGACATCAACTTTTATTGAAGATAAGCCCGGTGTTTTTCTTGACGGCGTTAAATTTGATGATTTTGGTAGGCTCGCAGCCATTCCTGTGGGAGAGATTGACAGAATGACAATCCTTCCTGCCACTTACTATTATAAGGATTTAACATTCGGCGGAATTATTGATATTCATACCAAAAAATCAGATTTTAATGCGATTAAACCATTGCCTGCTATGATCCGATTCAGGTATCCCATGGCAAATTCGTGCGGTTGGAAATTTATTTCACCTGATTATAACTCTCCGGATTCCCAGGTCAGGATTCCGGACTTCAGATATTTGCTACACTGGGAACCTTATGTAAAAACAGATAATTCCGGTGAAACAACTGTCCATTTTTATACCGGTGATTTAAAAGGTATATATATAGTCAAAGTCACCGGTATTTCAGAAATCGGAGAGATTTTACAATCTGAAAAAGATATTTATGTAGGTGGTAGTCATTTAGGTGAGAAATAAAAGATTTGATCATAACGAAACGAAAGATTTTTTACTAAGTTTGCAATGAATCGTTGGAGAAAAGTAAAATGTGGTACAACAGGAATAGTCTTTTCATCATTTTCGTTCTCTTTGTTCTTTCATCCTGCCAGTTTGAAAAGTCGCGTACCGGCCTGAAGGATGATTTTAACATGGCTGACGGATGGTACGAGGTAGTTCCTCCCGGAGATACCGTACCGGTCATTGTTAAAATAGAATCACGCAATTCGGCATTGGTAATTTACCACCGGCACAGGTCACTCGAAGAAGCCTATGAATGGTGTCCCTGGATCAAGTGGAAAAGGGACTTCTCCTCCAATCTGAGGAAAAAATATGGGGTGGTGGACCTGGATAAATATCATTATGTGATCCTGAACGTTCGGCAGAAAGGTTCCAGCAGCTTTTTCGATATCAATGGATTTACTACCAAACTCGGTTACACCACTGGCTTAACCGTGATTGACCTGAAAGACTATGATCATCCCGGAATAAAAGGCACACAGATGGTTGATTTTGGCATTGACCTGCAGGATAACCATACTTTCCTCGTATTGGACGAGCTTAAACTGGTATCAAAACTGACCGGTGAGGAGAAACAACGGCTTATCGGTTCAGGTCTCACCATACGGGATGAGAATTTCAAACCCCGGCCTTATCATGGGCTCAAGGCGTTAAAAGAAAGATCGAAAATACCGCTTCCGTATCCCGACAATGAAGAAATGGCCATCTTCAGGGATGATGCGACCGGAGCTATAACTACAAGGCTAACGGCAATCCAGGGCGATGATAATTTCGGAGAAGGCGGGATCTGGTCTGCTGACGGTGCGGCTGTTAAATTCGAAAGTCCGAGAAAAATTAACGGCGTACCGATCTGCTTTCCCGGTGAAGGAAGGGTAGTTGCAGGCCCGTACAAAACCGCCTGGAATATATGGAGCCGTGTAGATCCGAACATATTATATGCCCTGAAAAATGATGGCATGAAATTCACTGTTTTATCCTGGAACAAAATAACAGGCAAGGAAACGGAAATAAGTTCATTTACCGTCCCCGAAATAGGTTCCTATATTGAATTTAAGAATTTTACCGATAAGGGAAACCTGGTGGTAGGCTTCCGTGAAACACCGCACCTGTATATTGCGGATGTAAAGAACAACAATATTAACTATATCAGATTGCCGGTGCGCCTTAAGGATGCCACGGTCGGGAATAATGAAAACCTGGTGACCTATTCCAATTGCTATACTTTCGAATTGCGTTCCTATAACATCACCACAAAGAAAGAAGTTCTCGTACCCGGTTTCAGTGCAGGCCATGCCAGCTGGGGTACGAATGGTATGGTGGCCAACTTCGGGGGTCACCTCAATGTCTTTGTTCCTGATACGATAGGAATAACCTGGACTCCCGGAAATCTGATCCGGGTATGGGCCAACTGGAAAAATAATATTGTAACCGATTATGGAACTCTGACATACGATAACCGGTATGTTTTTACCAATGGAAGAAAGGAAGATGTAGACAGTCAGCATCTGATGATACCTTCAGCTGATCCGGGGGCGATAATGCGGGTGGCAAGATATTTCACAAAATTTTCCTGGACCTCCACCACTTACAGCAGACCCAGCCCTGATTATACCAAATTGATCTATAACGAAAATGCGATCGGCAGCACCGAACTTCATATGGTTTATACCAGAAGGCCCAATGCCCCCATAAATATCAGGCTGGAAGGAAATCATCTTACCTGGGATATTCCGCCCGAACCAAACCGGGAGATCCGGGCTTATAATGTTTATGGTTCAAATCAGAGCGGACAGAACTTTGTAAGGATCAATGACACGCCAATTGAAAAAAATGAATATACGGTGGATAACAGCTGGAAATACTTCGCTGTGGCTTCAGTGGAACATTCCCGCCTGGAAAGTTCCCTTTCACGGGAGGTATCTTCAGGGGATGCCCGCTCCTTTTATTTTGAAGCAGAAGACCTTACCCTGGTATCCCCTGCGCGTCGGTTTTTCGATGGGTATTGCACTGGTTTCCAATGTGTCAGAATCAATGCCGAATCGGAACAGGAAAAAACACTTTCAGGAACCGTTCGCCTTCCTGTAAAGGAAATTCCGGCAGGCAATTACTCGATCTGGGGAAGGGTACAGGGAATAGGGACCTGGTCAGCGGACAATGCTGAGGTAGACATTGCCGCGGAGGAATGGGAATGGGTGAAATTGGGTATTGTAAAGACAGGCGGAAGCCGGGAATTTATTGATATCAGTTCCCCGGATGATGCACTTAAGATCGATCTGATCCTGGTCACTGCAGAAAATTTCATTCCGCAGGCTCCCTGCCCGTTTGATGGAACAGCACCCGCTAAAGTCAGGGGATTAAAGGCTGCAGCAAGGGATAACCACGTTTTATTATCCTGGATTCCGGCTCCTGACCTTGATATACACCATTATTCGGTTTATTGCGGTAAATCGGCTGATTTCACCTGCAATAATGAAACCCTGATCCGTTCGGTGCTCAAGTCCTCCGTCACCGACGCGGTTCCCTATAGTCCCGCAGGTTTGTACTATAAGGTGATTGCTGTTGACAACCGGTGGAACGAAAGCGAAGCCGCACTTGTGGAATTCTGAATGCATTGATAATTTAAATCTTTAATTGGTTATGAATTACCTGAAGCAATTGGCAGTCATGGTCTGTTTTATGATGGTCCTGGTTTTAGCCGCCGGTTCCGGCAATTGTTCATCCGGTTCAAATACTGTATCGCGTGAAGATGATAAAAAAGTTTTTGTGATCTCCGCGCCCATCAGGGATCTCGGCGAATTCCGGGAACTTGCCCGCCAGGCCGCCCGCCTGAAGCCATACGGCAGGGTCGAGGTCAATATCAGCAACCTGGCAGACAAAGGCTTCTATGAAATACCTTCGGGTAACAATTTCTGGTATGAATATGCCAGCTATAACCCAACACCATACAAGTTCTTCCCTGATCCGAAAATTGCCCCCTTCATACCCGCCGAATTTGTGAAAAGGAACCGTGAATCACTTCTGGCCAAAGCAAAAATATTGCGGGAATTCGGACTGGAAGCTGCTTTCTGGTGCTATGAGCCTAACTTTATTCCCGGGGCTTTCTTTGAAGCCTATCCACAACTACTTGGCCCCAGGGTTGATCATCCCAGAAGGGGAAATTATCCTGCTTTCGCCCCTTGTATTGATCTGGAGCAGACTCAGGAAATGTATGCCGGAATGGTAGCCGAATTGCTTAAAAATGTTCCCGAGATACACACATTCTTCTTTAAAACCAATGATGCAGGTTCAGGACTTTGCTGGTCCGATTGGCAATACACCGGTCCGAACGGCCCTGTCCGCTGTAAAACCAACAGCATGGGCGAACGTGTTGCCACCCTGATGAATTCATTCCTTGAAGGCGCATCCAGGGCAGGTAAAGAAATCTCCATTTATCTTACGGGCTCGATGTTCACCGATGTTGAAAAAGAGGATATTTACAGGCATTTACCGGATAACTGCTACTTTCAGAGCAATACGGGCGATGAAGTGCAGGCCATCGGCAGCGAGATCGGCAGCAAGTACCCGGTACGCGGACTATTCAATCCCATCGGGATCCTAAAAAGCATCAATTCAATTGAGATTGGTGAAGCCAATACCACATTTATCAGTTACCGGTCGTATTACGACAGGGGTTATGAACATCTTTCGGTGGTAGACAAGATGACCGGAATGCTGATCAAATATATGACCACCCCCAGGCCGGTAGGTCAGATCCCGGAAATGCAACAATTATTGGACCTGTGTGTCGAATGGGCCGGAGAAAAAGATGCCCAAAAACTATTCGATGCATTTGTCAGCCTGGAAGAAGCAGACAATTACAAATCCTCTGCCGTCGGAAATGCATCAGGCATTTACTGGGGTGTATCAGCCAGGCAAATTACCAGGCCCCTCGTAATCGCTCCGAAATTATTGAGTAAAGAGGAAGAAGCTTATTTTCTGCCGCATGTTTTTAATGCATCTGAGGAAGAAGCCAGGATGGATTATACGGACATTCATGGCAGCCATAACAGTATTCCATCCGGTACCATGAACCGTTATATTTCCATGGTGAATAATTCAATCCGTCTTATTGAATCAATAGATGTCAATGCACCGGAATATGCCTATTTCCGGAATATGGCCAAATCATTACGAATACATTGCAGCATCCTGCGCAGTGCCGGTAACTTTGGTGAAGCCCAGGCCATACGCGACCGCAATGCAGAAAAACTCGCGGGAACTGCCCACAGACCAGATAAAATACCTGTATGGGATGGTGATCCTGATTTTCAGTCATTCATGGGCATAATGCGGAACGAACTTGACAACACACAGGAACTGATTGAATTGCTGCAAAACGGGGGAATGGACCTGGTTTGTCATGCCACCGAAAAGAGATATGAAGATACTTTTTTGCTCGGTCCTGATCTGATTGAACAGCTTAAATTAAAAAGAAAGATCATGCTGAAACACTGGACGGACATTGAAGGGTTTATGGCCAGTCCATTCAAATAAAATAAATGTTTTTTCTCTTTATTTCTTAAAAGACCACTTCAATGGTATGCTTTCCGATCCCGGCAGGTACCTGAATTTTCAATTCGGGATTATCAACCTTTTTACCGTCTACTTTTACTGTTGACACCTGTCCCATTTCCTTCAGAATCCAATCTGAAAACTCCAGGTTCCAGGTTGTTGCATGCTTTCCAAAATCCTGGCAATAATGCGGATCATAGTCCAGGCTGATGGCCAGTTCCTCTTCCTTTCCATTCCATTTTGCAGAATTGGCAGCATGAAGGTAACCTATAAATTCATTCATTCCCATGAACCGCTTTCGGGGATACCGGTCAAAAACAGTGGCGAACGTTTCCGGTTCGCGGCTTACTCCGAAGTCATGTGCATCAGGTAGTGCCCACAACATAAGGGGTGATTCGGGTGAACCGAAAAATCTCCAGCCGGTAATTACCATATCCATTCCCAGGTAACCCGTTTCCCATCCGCACCATCCAAATCCGGCCTGTGCCGCCAGTTTTGCGGTATTGTTAAAATAAGAGACCGATGTTCCGAGTCCGCCGGCACAGAACTCAAGCGGCGTAACGCCAAATTGTTCCCTGAGCCAATTCATACCTGTTTTCATCCTCCAGAGCTGCTCTGCGGCAGGTATCTCTTTGTTTCTGCGGGTGTCCCCGAATTCACGGTACCAGCCCACCTCGCTCCGTTCCATCTCCAGATCTGCCCCGTACCAGCCCGGTTCAGATACAAGGTCGGGCTGCATATGGGTAAGCCCATGGCACATTACTTCAAAAACCCCCATTTTCACCCCTTTGTCATACCCGGCTTTGCTCGATATGTTATCATATTCAGTTCCGAATTCATCTGTAAACTTATGTTTCCAGGTAGGTTCCAGACTTTTTTTCCCATCATTCACAAATGCCGGAACAAAATTGATGTTCAATACTGCTTTATGTTCCTGCAACGGTTTTATTAGGTAAGTCTCTATCGTCTTTTCTGAGAGGGGTGGATAATGCCAGTGTTTTAGCCATGCATTCTGTGCTCCGCCCGGATCATCCATGATCATGATCACATCATTTTCCCATGTTTTATAAATACTGTATCCTATGGTCCATGTAATGGAATTCCGTAAAAGTGTCCGGATACCCTGAAAATAAAACATATTGTTATGGTCATTCCCGATCCACACTGCACGGCTCCCTGATGGGAATTCCCTTGCCGTGGCCTGTACAAAAGGACCCTGTTCCAACACCGCGATCGTACCCTGCAACAACTCAACCTGCTGCCTTTTAAGGTGAGAAGCCTGTCCGGTATCCGCCAAAAAAGGTGACCGGATACCCTTTGTAAGAAAATGATCACCGGTTATTTTCAAAGGATCATTGCTTTCCCAGCTTCCCTTATACCTGAGACCCAGGAGTTCCTGGATCTCGGGCTCCCCGATTCGGTCCGACAATGCGATCAGACCCATCCCGTAATCATTCATTATGTTGCGGATAATTGAATAATCCTGCGGAAGTATTTTGTCACCCTGGTTAACGTCCCAAATAACGGTTCCGTAAAGCGGATTGTCATGCATATCGAGAAACATATACCGGTCAAGCCACACCTGGTCCAGGCGGATCACATCAAAGGGGATCCCCCATGACTTCAATAAAATTACCAGATGATGAAAATCATTGTCTCCGGGAACATCCGGCTCGGCATCATACCCTGAATAACTGCCGGTGGGTTTGGGCGGTTCCACAAGATAACTGGCTGGATCCACCCATTGATCTCCGATAATCACCAGTACCCGGAACGGTTTGAGTGTACCCGGCACCTTACCGGATGCCGATGAAAATATACCCGTGCCCATTACAAAAGTTACAGCCAGAAGCCCGATGCAGATCAATTTATTTCGTACCATTTCATTATATTATAAAACTAATTTCATTAGCTTTCCAATGATTATTTTTTCCCTATTTTTGTTTAATGCCTTGTAAAAATAATCAAGTATCCCGAAATTGCATGCAACAGCCTAATAATTAATATATGGACACGAAGCTGGCAATTGCCATCTCACTAAATGAGGTACTATGAATTGGTTAGACTATACAATCCTGATCGGGTACCTTGTATTGATCACACTTTTCGGACTGTACCTGACCAAAAAGATCAAATCAAGCAACAGTTTTTTTCTCGGTGACCGCAAATTCGGATGGATCGTAATGATCGGGCAGGCTTTCAGCGCCGGAACGCATGCTGAAATGCCTGTGGCCCAGGCCGGGGCAACGTATTCCCTGGGTTTCTCCACAATATGGTACCAATGGAAAAATATGCTCATTACCCCATTCTATTGGCTGATTGCCCCCTTTTACAGGAGGAGCGAACGCACAACGGTTGGGGAGATCATTGAAGACCGGTACGGAAGAAATCTGGGTTTCCTTTATTCGGTTTTTGCCATTGCATTTTTTGTTTCAAACATGGGTGTTATGCTCCAGGGGGCGGCAAAAGTTATTGCCCTCACCACAGGCAATGCGTTTTCGCCAAATACCATTGTCATGGCCATGACGGTAGCATTTTTGCTGTACAGTTTCTTCGGCGGACTAATTGCATCTGCATATACAAATATGATCCAGGCGGTTCTAATAATTGTTCTGTCCATGTTGCTTATACCATTTGGTTTGCATGAACTGGGAGGATTTTCGGCCATGCGCGAAATCCTGCCACCCGATTTTTTTAAAGTATACAGCAGCCAGAGTGGTATGAATGCCTTTAACATTTCCATGCTCGCTGTGAATGGAATTGTCGGTATAACAGCACAGCCCCATATGCTGACCATGTGTGCCACGGGAAATAATGAAAGGTCAGGCCGGGTTGGCCAAACGTACGGGTCGTTTGTCAAAAGGATATGTACTATAGGATGGGCACTGGTGGGACTCATTGTTGCCGCTCTTGTGGTAAAAGACGGAATTCACCTGAGCGATCCGGAAATGGCATTTGGTTATGGTTGCAGCCGGCTGCTGTTGCCGGGCCTGACCGGATTGATGGTTTCGGCGATTATCGCAGCCAATATGGCAGCCTGTTCAAATTATATGGTCAATACCGGTGCCCTGTTCACCGAAAACATTTATAAGAAATACTTCAACCCCCTGGCGGAAGACAGAAAAATCCTCTGGATAGGCCGTTATTCAGGCCTTTTTCTTTCCATGCTGGCCGTTATATTTGCCCTGACGATAAAGAATGTACTTCATGCTTTCCTGTTCACCGAAACCATTGCAGCATTCGTAGGGATCATTTTCCTGGGGGGTGTGCTCTGGAAAAGGGCCAACAGGCATGGAGCGCTCGCCGCTGTGATTGTTTCCTTCTCCGTTTATTATATTCTCAATTACCTTTATTTTGATCAAATCCTGCTGGTATATAAATGGCAGCCTGCCTTATTTGGCTGGGCAATGCTTGCCGGGTCAGCGGTTTTCGTGCTGATCAGCCTGATAACCAGGCCGGAAAAGAAGGAGGCCTTAGATGAATTTTTCCATAAGATGCGGCTTAGCACGGATCCTGAAGACAGAAACCGGGACGGATCCAAAAAAACCGCAGTGGAAACGGGAAAGGATTTGCTGCTTCTGGATATTACGGGCTGGAGCAGGTCTGCAAGGTGGAAAGGATATTTTGTGCGGTACCGTGAAGATCTGGGCGGATTCGTGCTTAGCTGGGGATTTGTGGGTGCCCTGATCCTTCTGGCCTGGGCTATTATGCAAATCGGATAAGCGATTGAATATTTCTTTTAAGACATTTAAGATGCAAAGGTTAAGATTGGGCGTAATAGGAACAGGTTCGGTTGTACGGGAAATTTATGAATACCTGTATTTTAAAAGCGAATATTCATCCAGGATAAGTGTCGAGGCCATTTGTGACCATAATCCGGATAACATGAAGTCCATCGGGGACAGGTATGGGATTCCGGATAGCAGGCGATTTGACAACTTCAGGGATCTTATCGGCAAGGTTCCCCTTGATGCCGTGGCCATTAATACACCCGATAATTTTCATAAAGAACCTGCTATTTATGCACTGGAAGCCGGACTTGATATCCTGGTCCCCAAACCTACGGCTGACAACGTGCGGGATGCCCATGAAATCATTTCAAAGGCAAAACAGCTCGGACGCTTTGTCGGTGTCGATTTTCATAAACGGGAGGATCCACGGATCAAGGAAGCAAAAGCCCGGTTCCTGAATGGTGATTATGGAAAATTCCAATCATCTGTATGGTATATGCTCGATAAACTGATGGTCTCTGACCCAAATCATGTACCCCGTTTCTTTTCAACTCCGGATTTTGCGTCAAAAAATACACCGGTTTCATTCCTTACGGTGCACATGGCGGATGCTTTCATCACAATTACGGAATTAAAACCATTGTTCGTTAAGGCCATCGGATACAAACAAAAACTTCCGGCGCTGAAACCATTACCAGTGGACGGATACGACCTTGTGGACACCGAGATCATTTTTGAAAACGGGGGAGTATGCCATATAATAACGGGCTGGGCAATCCCGAACAGCGCCCATGCTCTGACCGTGCAGTCAGCGCGGATCATCGGTTCAGAAGGTATGATTGACCTGAACCTTGACATGCCGGGATACCATGAGGTGATACCGGATGGTATTTTTGAACGCAATCCGATGTTCAGGAATTTTGAGCCCAATGGATTGGTTTCCGGTTATGGAATGAGAAGTCCCGGGCAGATCCTTGAAAATATAATCCGTTTCAGAATTTCCGGTATCCATGACGCAGAATTGAATAAACTGATGGATCCCTTCTCCCTTGGCTTTTTTTCCTCCCTTGTTTGTGAAGGTGCACACCGTTCCCTGGAAACAGGTGAAAATAGTAAAGCAGGGGTGGTGACCGGGAAACAGGTTATCCTGAAAGATCTTCTCATTCAGGAAATCGGAGAAGAAGGCAGGCAATATTATGATTCCTAAAATAAATAAAACACGACTTATTAATTATGGCCAGGTATAGTCTGGAGCCTGTTCAGGTTCCCCCGGTGAACTCCCGGTTCAGGACAATCAAAACAAAATTGCCCGTCCCGGAATCTTTGGAAATATTCCGGCAGTTGGAAAAATCAGAACCCGTATCCATGCTGGGACAACCTCCCATAGTATGGGACAGGGCTGAAGGGTTCCAGGTATTTGACAAATGGGGAAACAAATGGATCGATTGGTCATCGGGTGTTCTGATCACGAATGCCGGTCACGGACGCCCGGAAATAATAAATGCCATAAGAGAAATCCTGGATCAGAACCTGCTGGCTACCTATGTCTTTTTTCATGAAAAAAGGGCTGAACTTACCGGGTTATTACAGGAACTGGCGCCGGACCCTGCGGATTACCAGGTATTCCTGCTGAGCACCGGCAGCGAGGCAACGGAAAATTGCATCAAGCTTGCAAAAACCTACTCGGTAGAAAAATACGGGCCTGGCAGAAAGTATTTTATCACTTTTAAAAATGCATTTCATGGCAGGACTCTGGGTGCGCAGCTGGCCGGAGGAATGGACAAGCAGAAAAACTGGATCATTGATGAAGGAAGGACTTTCATCCAGGTACCCTTTCCCGACGGATACAAAAATGAAGATATATCATTTGAACTGTTCCTGAAAACGTTGCAGAATCAAGGCATTAATCCGGAAATGGTAGCCGGCGTTATGACTGAATCCTACCAGGGAGTAGGCCCTGATTTTCTACCATTCGAATATGCGCAAAAACTTGCCAGTTATTGTAAGGAAAATGATATCCCTTTGATATTTGATGAGGTGCAGGCGGGTTTTGGCAGAAGCGGAAAAATGTTCACATATGAACATTATGAAGTTAAGCCAGATCTGATCGCATGCGGAAAGGGAATTTCATCCTCCCTTCCCCTTTCAGCCGTGATCGGCAGAAAAGATATCATGGGATTGTATGCACCCGGCTCCATGACATCTACACATTCCGGAAGTCCGATTCCCGTTGCTGCTGCGCTGGAGAACCTGAAAATCATACTCAGGGATAACCTTGTCGAAAATGCCAGGAAAATGGGGGATATCCTGATTCCCGGATTGACCCGCATCCGGCAGAAATATCCCTCGGTGTTGGGATGTATGCACGGAAAGGGACTCGTGGCCGGTATACAATGTGTGAAATCCGGCACCCGGATACCAGATCCTGACCTGGCCCTGAATATCAATATTGCATGTTACCGGAAAGGATTGCTGATGTTTGCGCCGGTGGGTGTTGCAGGTGAATGTCTGAAAATTGCACCCCCTTTGAACATTACTGAAGAGGCTATACAGGAATCATTGCTTGTTTTCGGGGAGGCCTGCGACGAGGTGCTGAATAAAACCTGAGACACTATGCTTGAAGATATTGACCGGATTGTTTCCGACCGAAAATTTCAGGATGATGTCATTTCATTCCTGGTAGACATTTGCAGCGTGAATACTACCGCCATAAGTGATATTGCGGCAATGGCCCGGAATGAGGGCAAAGTTTTTGACATGATCCGGGATCGGCTGCACGGATTTTCTTTCAAAGAGGCTACTATCAGCAAAAAAAAGATATCCCCCGCAATACAGGATCATCCGGCTTTCTCAAAGCTTCATTTCACTAAAACTGATTCCCGGCATGATGGTCTGAGTCCAGAAAGCGTGTACAGGGACAGGTATAACCTGCTCTATTTTCTGGATGGAGAGACTTCCGGGAAAGGGAGGAATCCCGCAATCAATGCCCACATAGATGTTGTAGCACCATTTTTCCCCCCTGAAAGAAAAGGGGATATCCTGTCGGGAAGGGGAACCATTGACGACAAAGGTGGGATAGCGGTTATTTACGGATCACTGGCCGTATTGGACAGGTTGAACCGCGAAGACAAACTGAAATTGAAGAACAGGATCACCGCTATGTTCGTTACGGAAGAGGAAACCGGTGGCAACGGTTCTTTGGATCTGGCTCTTGACCGGGTATTGAAGAAAAGGTATGATTCGGTACTGGTTTTGGAATGTGCCGGGAACAAGGTATATCCGGCCAACCGGGGTGCCGTCTGGTTTAAGTGCTGCATATCCCTTGCAAAAGAAAATGACAGATATTCCAAACCAGAACCATCTCCGCTGGAAAGCATGGTCTTTTCTATTCTTGAAATGCAGCTCGAAGGGGACCGGATCAGGGAAGAATCAAATCATCCCTTGTTTCCCCATAAACCGGTTCAAACATGTAACGGGATACTTGGACCGTTTGGCGAACATCCTTCAAGGATTTGCGGATATGTCTCCTTTGCTTTAAAGGGTATTAAAAGCAGGAATCAGTATTCCAAAATCATTGGTTGTATTGAGACCGGTCTTAAACGGTATATTGACAAATATGGCGATAAAACACGGTACCTTGATAAGGTTACCGGAAAACCACGGATTGAAAAGCATTTCGATACCGGTTATGACCCGGAAAGTGAATCAATGAATATTCATGTATATGGTTCTACGGGACATATGGGTTCGATCCTCGAACATGAACCGGCCATCACCAAATGGGCTTTTATGGCAAGGGAGATCTTGTATTATAAAACCAGTAAGAATCTTGATTTGTACCTGGAACTTGAAAATCATGACTCATCCGGACAAATCATACTTGAGGGAGGCCAGGGTTTTCTTCCCACGCATCCCATTGAAATAATCCAGGACAGAATGCGTGAAGCCTTTATAAGAGGCGGGAGAATGTATCTGGGACATACAGGAGCCGGGGATGATGTGCTAAGTTTTGCTATAAGCTTTGATAAGCTCCATAACAATGCTTATTCCGGTGATCCGGGATCTCCGTCGTTCAGAAATGCACTGGAAGCGGGGATTCGGACAGGTATGCTTAACAGGGAAGACCCTGTCAGGGGATGGGATGTATCGTGCGATGCAAGGCTGTTTGCCGGAGAATATCCCGGGATGCCTGTCATAACCTCCGGACCGGGAGAATTATCCTTTGCCCACGCTGACAATGAGCAGATCCATTTACCGGATCTTTTTAAGTCAATCACTTTCTGCGCATTGTACTTGTTGAAGGAGACGGGGAGTATTTAGGCTATGGGCTGTAGGCTGTAGGCTGTAGGCTGTAGGCTATAGGTTGTAGGTTGTAGGCTGTAGGCTATAGGTTGTAGGTTGTAGGTTGTAGGTTGTAGGTAGATTTCTGTATTTAATTAATAATATAATCAAACCAATAATACCAATGGAAAGCAATAAGAATACCAGGAGAGACTTTATCAGGAAGACCGTTGCCGGTTCGGCTGCACTTTATGCCGGAGGAATATTACCTGCCTTCAGCGCTAAAAGCTATAAAAGGATTTTGGGAGCAAACGACAGGATAAACGTTTGTGTGATGGGCGTGAATTCCCGGGGGTTCGCACATGCCGAGAATTTTGCCCGCCAGGAAAATTGCAGCGTGATCCATATCTGCGATGTGGATTCAAGGGCCATTGAACACACAGTCGCCAGGGTTAACGAACTTACCGGCGCTTCTCCAAAGGGATTTAAAGACCTGCGCAAATCGCTCGAAGATAAGGATCTCGATGCACTGGTCATTGCAGCTCCCGACCACTGGCATGCCCCTGCTTCCCTTATGGCGGTAAAAGCAGGCAAAAATGTATATGTGGAAAAACCCTGCAGTCACAGTCCGCATGAAGGCGAAATCCTTACATCAGCTGCCAAAAAGTATGGAAAAGTGATGCAGATGGGAAATCAGAGACGGTCGTGGAACAATGTCAAATTGGCCATCCAGGATCTTAAATCGGGAATGATAGGACGGGTTTATCTTGGTAAAAGCTGGTATGCCAATACCCGGGGACCTATTGGGATGGGTAATGAAGTCCCGGCACCCGATTGGCTTGATTGGGAATTGTGGCAGGGTCCGGCTCCCCGGAAAAAATACAAAGACAACTGGGTACATTATAACTGGCACTGGTTCTGGCACTGGGGTACGGGGGAAGCCCTGAACAACGGAACCCATATGGTTGACCTGCTAAGATGGGGTATGGATGTTGATTTTCCCGTGCGGGTCAGCTCCAATGGCGGCAGATACCAGTTTAAGGATGATTGGGAAACTCCCGATACACAGGTTATCAGCATGGATTTTCCCGGAGGGATAAGTCTTACCTGGGAGGGCAGGAGCTGTAACGGAAAACCTGTTGAAGGTACATCAGTGGGAGTGCTTTTCTACGGTGAAAAAGGCAGCCTTTTGATAAACCAGGGTGATGAATATACCGTTTATGATCTGAAAGGCGGGATAATCAAAGATGTGAAGAATGAAATAGCTGTTAATGCGCTCAATACTGCAGGGCCCGGAGAAGACCTTGATCTGCCGCATATACGGAATTTTCTGAATGCGATCCGCACTGGTGAAAAACTTAACGCGGATATCGATTCAGGCCACAAAAGTACGCTTCTTGTCCAGTTGGGAAATATTGCCCAGCGCGTGGGAAATTCGCTCCAGGTTGATCCAAAAAACGGACATATCCTGAACGATCCGAAAGCCCAGGCCCTTTGGTCACGGGAATATCAAAAGGGCTGGGAAATGGTGCTGTAGGGGAATCAATTTTCAACGCACTGCTTCAGCAAGACCCCGGCCCACACCAGGCTGTTATTTAATTCCAGGGCGGACTGAACTTCAGATCCGGCCCTGGCCGTTTCACCTAAGCCATGCAATCCCAGGGCTTTTGTAT
>Ga0105092_10000116_pt1 | contig 37209 bp, 35 predicted proteins | sample PPLLak2March2015_FD_87021 | JGI IMG/M metagenome (GOLD analysis project Ga0105092, IMG submission 87021) | Freshwater sediment microbial communities from Prairie Pothole Lake near Jamestown, North Dakota, USA - PPLs Lake P7 Core (1) Depth... | ecosystem: Environmental > Aquatic > Freshwater >... | reverse complement strand
TTATCCGGATAGGATAAATAAAATATTTACTATTTCAACTAAATTTGCATGGACCAAAGTGTTCTCCGCAGGTGAAGTGAAAATGCTTAACCCGGAAAAGATATTACAAAAAGTACCAAACTTTGCCAATGAATTAATTTTAAGGCATGGAAAAGATAACTGGAAACTTTTACTTGCTAAGACTGCTGAAATGATGATTGAGCTTGGCAATGGAATGAAACTTACTCCGCAGGACTTTATGGTTGTCGGACATGAAGTATGGCTTGGAATAGGAGATAATGATAAAATGGTTTCGAGAGATGAAACGGAAGAAGTGTGTAGTCATTTGAATAACGGGAGAATAGTTGTATTACAAAATACACCTCATCAATATGAACAGATGAGAGTTGAAGTGCTTACCGGGGAAATAAAAAAATTTATGAAAGACTGATTCATTAACATACTCTAACATGTAAAATTTAAAAGGACACTTATTGCTAAGTGCCCTTATGTTTTTAAAACACTGATAGACGGGATTATTGCAAGTTAATGTAACACCCGCTCTAACTTTTATCTAACTTCCTCTGTTCAACAGAGCCCGCTTTGAGATTTTACTTTCCAAACTACCCTGCCTTTCTAGCGATTATGCATTTGTAATATAGTGATTTTGATATTAAAAAAATGTAATGAAATGTAACTATTGAATTTAATAATTTACATCAGGCATAAGATTTAATTTAAATTATAAAAATATTGCATCATTTCAATCTGAAATTGGCAATTCACAACCGTAATAGTATGATTGAGTTATCCCTTTTAATTTTAATTTCTTTTTTATTATATTTGTCATGGCACACAAAATAATACAAAAAGCAATCACCTTTGATGATATACTGTTAATTCCGTCTAAATCAAAGGTCTTACCAAGAGACGTTGACGTCTCAACAAGATTAACTAATAACATACGGCTAAACATTCCAATTCTTTCTGCGGCTATGGATACCGTTACGGAATCAGAGCTTGCTATTGCAATTGCACGTGAAGGCGGCATCGGTATTCTGCATAAGAACATGTCCATCGAACGTCAGGCATCTGAAGTGGACAGGGTAAAGCGTTCTGAAAGCGGAATGATACAGGATCCTATTACGCTTAAAGTAAATCAAACTGTGGGTGAAGCAAACAGGCTAATGGAACGATACCAGATTTCCGGCTTCCCGATTGTTGATGAAAACAATAAGCTTATAGGTATTCTTACCAACCGTGACTTACGCTTTGAACCCGACCATACAATGCTTGTATCAGAGCTGATGACAAAGGAAGGGCTTATCACTGCACCCGTTGGTACTACACTTACACAGGCAGAGAAGATTCTGCAAAAGCATAAAATTGAAAAGCTTCCTGTTGTTGATAAGAATTTTATCATCAAGGGACTTATCACTTTTAAGGATATACAGAAAAGAAAGAAACATCCTTTTGCTTCGAAAGATAAATACGGCAGACTGCTTTGCGGTGCGGCTGTGGGGGTAACAAGCGATACACTTGACAGGGTATCAGAGCTCGTAAGATTTAATGTTGATGTTATCACTGTTGATACAGCACACGGACACTCGAAAGGTGTACTTGATATGGTGAAGAAGATAAAGCAGAAATATGATGTTGACCTGATTGCAGGCAATGTAGCTACTGCGGAAGCAACTACGGAGCTTATCAGAATCGGTGTAGATGCAGTTAAGGTTGGTATTGGAGCAGGTTCTATTTGCACAACCCGTGTAGTAGCAGGTGTCGGCATGCCTCAGATTACAGCAGTTATCAATTGTGCAGAAGCCGCAAAGAAGAGCAACATACCTATCATTTCCGATGGAGGTATAAAGCAAACAGGTGATATACCTAAAGCTATAGCAGCAGGAGCAAATACTGTAATGATGGGCGGACTGCTTGCAGGTACTGAGGAATCACCAGGTGAGAAGGTTCTTTATGAAGGCAGAAGCTTTAAGATGTACAGGGGAATGGGTTCACTTGAGGCAATGAAAGATGGAAGCAAGGACAGGTATTTCCAGGATATGGAAGATGAAATCTCCAAGCTTGTACCTGAAGGTATTGAAGGCCGTGTACCTTTCAAAGGACCGATGTCTGATGTTATTTACCAGATGGTAGGAGGATTAAGAGCAGCTATGGGATACTGCGGTGCTCATACTATATCAGATTTCCAGAAGAATGCGAAGTTTGTTGAGATAACAAATGCAGGATTAACAGAGTCTCATCCTCATGATGTTATAGTAACCAAAGAAGCCCCGAACTACCAGGTGAGAAGGTGATAGCAATTTAAGGTTGAAAGGCTTGTGCTGAGACCCGGGTACCCGGGAAAGCATTGAAAGGCTTAGAATTAATATTCGAAATTCACAATTCGAAATTCGAGATTAAGAGGCAGTGTCAGGTCTTAGTTTAAGATGCAGGAATTGTCACGCATGAATGCCGGCTTGCTTTCAGGATGGTATTATTATAGCAATATATTCACAGTAAAAGATAGTCACGAAGTGACATGAAGCATAGCAATACGCTCAAAAGCAAAAAAGTTCATAAATCATCAAATAAAACCTGACAGTTTTATGAACTTTCCTTTTAAAGTATAAAGTTTATAACAGTAAAGATTATTAAAACTTAAGCAGTAAAGAGCGGGACTTATCTTACTCTCTTTTTATGTCTGTTCTTTCTTAATCTCTTTTTTCTTTTGTGTGTCGCCATTTTATGGCGTTTTCTTTTCTTACCGCTTGGCATTATCCTCCTTTATTTATGATTGTTTTCTGTTAAATTTTCGTTTACAACTTTTTTAAATTCTTTTGATACCTTGAACATAGGAACATATCTTTTACCGAGTTCTACCTTTGCACCTGTTTTCGGATTGCGTGCTATTCTTGGCTTTCTTTCTTTTACTTTGAAAGTACCAAAACCGCGAATTTCTATGCTCTCCTGATTTCTAAGTGCATCAATTACACAGAGAATAAAGCCCTCCACTACGGTTTCTGTTTCTACTTTGCTCAAACCGGTGGCTAATGCGATTTTGTTAGCTATGTCTGCTCTGGTCATTTTACTGTTGTTTAGTTATTGATAAAAGAAATATAAAAAAAAATATTTAAATATTTCTAACGTATCAAGGGTATTTATCACGCTAAAGTTATTATATATAAAAAACTTAGCTCACCCGTTACGGCTGGAATTTGTACTGTAATATCGGCTCTTCGAATAATTTATTCTTCAGATCCGTAACATCTTCCATTTTTGCCCCTATAATTTGCTCAAATATCGAGAATTTCTTGCGTTCCCGCACAATTCTTGGCTCTCCCTCGATCCCTGCCAGCTTTGCAGTTATGTTTATTGCATCTTCAAATGTACCAAGTTCATCTATCAATCCATACTCTTTAGCCTGTAACCCCGTGAATACTCTGCCGTTTGCATATGGCATAAGCTTTTCCTTATCCATCTTTCTTTCTCTTGCAACCACATCAATAAACTGGCTGAAGCTGTTATTCACAACGTCCTGGAAATACGCTTTGTCACTATCATTCATTTCTCTGAACGGGTTACCTGCATCTTTCAAATTGCCGCTCTTAAAAGTATTTTCTTTAATTCCCAGCTTATCTGCCAGGTCTTTAATGGTGTAAAATTGAGCAATAACACCAATACTGCCGGTTAAAGTACCCGGGTTAGCAACAATATGATTAGAGCCTACAGCAATATAATATCCGCCGCTTGCCGCAATAGAGCCCATAGAAACAACAATTATCTTCCCGCCGTCGCGGGTTTTTTTAACTTCTTCGTATATTTCCTGTGATGCTGCCACTCCGCCGCCGGGGGAATTGATACGAAGTATTATTGCTTTAATGGATTTATCTTCCCTGTATTTCTTTATCTGTTCTACGGTGGTTTCCGAACTCATTATTACATCGTTTATTTCAACCAATGCAATTTTATCACCGGAACCTCTTGAGTAATGCTCGCTGCTGCCTGATTTGATTGCAGCAGCGAGTATCATAAATCCTATACCGACAAATATTAGCCCTATAAATATAATACTGAGGAATATTCCCCAAAACCATTTATTTGATGAGCCGTTTGCCATTGTTTTAATTATTTATTTTTTATCCTGAAGCTTTTTCTGCATTTCCTGTGCTTCTTTTGCTTTATCAAGCATACCTAAATTACCATATACCGGTACTAACAGGTCATATGCCAGCTTTTGATTTGCCAGCTCTTTTGATACTGCAAGCTCTTCCAGATACGGCAGTGCTGCCTGGTATTGCTCTTTAAACGTTGTTGCTTCAGAGTTTGCAGCAGTTAATGAATCTCTGATTGTTTCGCCCCATTTCAAATATGCAACTCCAAGATCATAAATTACTATTTCGTAATTTGCCGAACCTTTTTGTACTCTTGATAATCCCTGTTTATATAATTCAATAGCACCTGCATAATTACCCGATTTTTCAAGTTCTATTCCTCTATCCAAAAGCGGTTTCAGGACTATTGTATTTATTTTATTATTAATTGCGTTGATATTTTCCTGTGATATTGTACTGTCCGGTATCAGCATTTTTGAAATACTGAAGAAATTAAGTGCCCTGTTGTATTTAGGAATTGAAATTGCAGTATCTTTAGTTTTTGAAGCTTCTTCAACTAAATTATACCCCTGGTCGAATATGCTGCCCCAGACTTCAAGCAGCTCCCTATTAAAGGTGTGCTTGCCGATTTTTCTGTATTCAATTAAAGCTTGTTCAGCTTCATTAACCTTGTTCTGGCGAATTCTTGACATTGCAAGATAAAACCATGCTTCTTCGTTTGTTGGATTTTGCTGTGTTTCTTTTAAAAATTCCTGTTCTGCCTTTTCCCAATCGCCTGTATTATAAGCTATTTTGGCAGTTGTTTGTTCTGTAGAACCTGTGCAGCCGGAGAGATAATTTGCTGCAAATGCTATAATTATAATTGCTAAAATTGATTTAAAAATTGATTTCATTTTAACTCCGTTTATTTCAAGTAATCCCTTTATTTATAAGAATTTAAATATAATTAAAAAAAGTGGAGATTTAAAGTGCATTTTTATCCATATTTCTAATGTTTTTAAATGAATAAAAAAGTCAGAATTTCCTGCTAATTTTCCTTAAAGAACTCATTTCACTGTAGATTTATGATTTTTATCACCAAAATAAATAGACCTTGATATTGCATATTCTGCAGCAACAAAAAGTAGGGCAAGTATCAGGAAGAACTGCCACAGCTCTTTTCCGTTTCTTAGATTTTGAAGAGATGCCATGTAATTATCAGCCGGCTTAATAATGTTGACGTTTATTCCCGTGTAAGAGACAAACTCGTTTTTTATCTCATCATCTGTTATCCTGTCGAAAAATGTTTCTTTCTTATCAAAGTTAGAGGGCACTGCTAAAATATCTTTCGAGTTTGCAGATAAAAAATAATTTGATGAGTAATTCAAATAATTTTTCAGGTTGACGGTCGAATATTCCGAAAGCGAAAATGTGTTAACATTTCCCGGGCGGACTGTACTCCTGATGTTTATCGTATCTGTGTTTTGTTTTTCATTTACAAGATTTATATCTATAAGGTAATCTTTACCGTTAACTGCTTCCTTCACAGGATTATTATTAGCAAGATACATAATACTTCTTACCGTAAGCGGTGAAAATAAATTTACAGAAGGGAAGTTAGAGTTACGCATATCAGGTGATACTGCATAAAATAAAAGCTTGCCTTTTCCTGAGCGGTATTCAGTAAGAAAGCTGTTCCCGTTTGTCATTTTGACAAGTGAGATTGAATTATTTGCAGGACTCAAATTCCACCCGCGGTAAATTGCAGGTGATTCCTGCATTGCATTCTTTTCGGAACCATATTTGAATATACCTTCAAAGACCGGATGTTCATAATCTATCCTTTCAAACTTTGTCTGCACACCTTCACTGCCAAAGCCTGAATTGATGAATGGAATATCGAGCTTTCTTAACATTGTTTCATTATAATTTTGAATCGATGAATTATCAGCAGGATAAATAATTACTCCGCCTCCCGATTGAATATAATCCAGCAGCCTGTCCGTTTCATTATTGGAAAATGTGTTTTTGTTTACAATTACAACTGACTGGTAATTTTTTAATGTACCTGATGCTGATTCAAATTCATTTGCCTGGATTTGTGTTATATCGAAGAAATTTATTTTATTGTTCGTTGAATCTCGCATCATTTCTTCGGATGAAGAGAGAGCAAGCCTTATAAACTCGGCATCTGACGGTACACCGGCTACTAACAGCATCTTTACCTTTTCCGGAACATTGATTGCAAAGTATTTTTTATTGTCATTAGCGATTTCATCTTCGGATATATCGCTTTGCTGAAGTTCAATACTTCCTCCTGCATAACCCGTAACATTTGGTATAAAATTAAATTCAACATCTGCTGATGAGTTTGCAGGTATATCAACAACTTTTTCTTCCCTGTAGGGTTTATTTGTGCTGAAGTTTAGTATTACGCTTTTATTACTTACATCAAATGCATTGTGATTTGTTACCGTGCATTTAAGCTTAACGTGTTTATTCCGTTCAAATATTTTAGTTACAACATTAATTGTATCAAGCGATAAGTCGTTGCCTTTTCTTATACCGGTTAAGACTAAGTTAAGGTTTGTCTTCTCTTTGCCTGTAAAATCTGCCGTATTATTTATCTTGCCTGTTAATGTACTTTTTTGTCCGTCGGTAAACAGGAATACTTCTTTAAAAGGATTGTTGGAAGCATCCATCAATTTTTTTGAATAATATAATATTTCATCAAGTTCTTTTGTTACATCTGATATTTGCGCAGCATTGACCGAATCACGCAGCTCATTTATATTTCTGTATAATCCTGAGTATCCGGGAATGGATATTTTTGAAATTGGGATGAAGTATATTTCATCTTTTTCGCCAAGGTTATAGATGGTTTCAAGTACCTTTGATTTAGCAGCATCGAAATTTGTACCGCCGCTTTCGCGTGTCAGCATGCTGAACGAATCATCAAGCAGCAGCAATACGGTACTTCTTGCTTTGCTCCCTGCAAAACCGAGATAGCCGGATTCGAAAGGACGTGCAAATGCGAGAATAAGAAAAATGATAAATGCAATCCTGCAAAGAAGGATTAAAAGCTGTTTAAGCTTTATTTTCTTGTATTTAGATTGCTGAATTTCTTTTAAAAACATTAGCGTTGAAAACTCAATCTTCTTCGTGCGTTTCAGGTTGAAGATATGAATTATAATGGGAATAGAAACAGCAGCAAGCCCCCAGAGTATTGCAGGATTTAAAAAAGTCAATATTAGTTTATTAAATTCGTTAAGTTTATTAAGTTCTTTAAGTTAATATTTTCTAAGTATAAACAATTTCACATCAACAAAGTAATAAATATTAATCTCTAATAAAGTTACAAATTTATGGGTGAAAATGTTCCCCATTAAATGTGTGAATGCCGGTATTATACCATATCTATAAAATTTCAGCTAATACGTTGTGTCACTGCGTGACTAAATGTATTTAATAAAATCCTTCTAATATATTACAATTCTGAGAGTTTAATGTTATTCAATTCATCATTACAATTTTCAATCCTGTTAATCAATTAAATCTGTGAAATCACGGTTCAAACTTTTTGTCTTTCATAACTTTATTTGAGTTTCAAATTTATTTTGGATAGTTGTGTTATTGATTCTCCTTTACCCGAAATAGTATGTTCAACGCCAATTATTGTTTTCGCTTATTATAAAAGAAGGAGAAATAAAAAAGCCCCTTTTTCAGGGGCTTGACAATATATTCTTATTTCAATTTAAATGAAATATTATTTTACCAATACCATTTTCTTAGTATCAACAAAATCACCTGCTATAATTCTGTAATAATATGTTCCGCTTGCAAGAGCACTTGCATCGAAATCTACTTTATATGTGCCTGCAGATTTAAATTCATTTAATAAAGTCTTTACTTCCTGTCCAAGCATATTGTAAATTACGATATTAACATTTTCACCTTTTGGAAGGTCAAACTCAAATACCGTTTTTGGATTGAACGGATTTGGATAATTTTGACGAAGTTCAAATTTATTTGGAATATTAGATCCGACAGGTTTAATTCCAATTACACTGCCAACAAAAACATCATCGACAAAAACAAAAAATCCATCCTGAGTTATATCAGTATTGTATCTGAATCCAATCCATGCTTCAAAACCTGCATAAGTAGAAAGGTCATAAGTATATTCAGTAAATACACCATAGGTTGTTCCAACAGGCCAAATTATAGAAGCCAGCTTGAAAATCATAGAAGATGGTGTGGAATCAATAGTGCTTATAAATACCTGAATACTGTCTAAATAATTTGCAGAGCCACCGCTTGCCCAGAACTTCAACACATCTCCTGCAGCAAGCTGCGGAATTCTTTTAGTTATAAGCCATGCTTCAGGTACATATGCTGTACCGCCGGTATCATTGCCAACCCACCAACTTACACCGCATGACTTCAAACCGGTGTGTGATTTGCTAGTTGCGTTTTGCAAACCCGGAAGTGGTAAGCCGCTGTCTCTCACTGTCCAGTTCCAGTAGGGATCCGGATAATAATTTCCGACAATCCATTTTGCCCATCCTGCTGGCAAATTATTTGAATCTGCTGTTTCAAAACCTTCGAGTAATTTAGGTTGAGTGTAAGTAATTGACGTTAATAAAATTAGAAGTAAAGTAGACAAGAAAAATTTTTTCATTTCTCCTCCAATAATATTTTTAAAATAAGTATAACTTGTTAATAATATAATAATTATATTTTAATAAATAAAGATAACTAGGTAATATCATAACGGCCTGAGTGTATAAATAGTTCAATTGTAAAGTAAAGTTAATCTCATTATTTTTATATATCTAAACAAAAACAATGAAAATAATAACAGGCGGGGCAGGTTTTATCGGCAGTGCTATCTGCTGGAAATTAAATTTAATGGGATTTAATGACGTACTTTTAGTAGATTCCGATATGGAAGGTACTAAAAAGTGCAATTTAGCAGGTTTAAAATATTCGGATTTTATTGATAAAGATATGTTCCTGAAAGAAATTTCGTCGGGAAAAATTGATGAAAATACTGATACTTTATACCATATGGGAGCATGCAGTTCTACAACAGAAGAAGATATGGATTTCCTTCAAAGGAATAATGTTGAGTATTCACGTATACTTGCAGAGTGGTCTCTGAAAAATAATATTCGTTACGTTTATGCTTCAAGTGCGGCTACTTATGGTGACGGCTCACTTGGTTTTGATGATGATCTTACATTAATTCCCAAGCTGAAACCGTTAAATAAGTACGGTCTATCAAAGCAAATATTTGATATTTGGGTACTTGAGAATAAGCTGAATAATAAAATTGTTGGATTAAAATATTTCAATGTCTACGGACCAAATGAAAATCATAAAGGTTCTATGAGGAGCATGGTCAATAAATCTTTTGCTAAAATAATGGAAACAGGGAAGATGCAGCTGTTTAAATCCGAAAGACCTGAATATAAAGACGGTGAGCAAAAAAGAGATTTCCTTTATGTGAAAGATGCAGTAGATATGACTGTTTTCTTTGATATTACCAATCCCGTAGGCAAAGATAAAAACGGTATTTTTAATATAGGCTCAGGCAAAGCATCCACTTGGCTGGATATGACCTATGCCTTGTTTAAAGCTGTGAATAAAATACCCGATATTGAATTTGTTGACATGCCTGATAATATTCGTAATCAATATCAATATTTTACACAGGCAAAGATGGAAAAGATAAGAGATGCCGGATTCACCGGTGAAATTACATCACTGGAAGAAGGTGTGAGGGATTATGTGCAGAATTATCTAATGCCTGATAAGTATCTTTCAGTCAATGAGCAATGAGCAATGTTGCTTTATCAAGTAAAATATTAGGTTTCGTACTTAATTGCTAATTGTACATTGTTAATTGTTAATTGTTAATTGTTAATTGCTTATTGTCTATCTTACTTCATCCCATTTTTCCGAGACAGCTTTATTTCTGAACAGAACCGATAATGAGTTAATTGTCCAGTCCCATAATACTTTCACATAACCTCTTTGCCTGTAACGCCGCGGTGATTCAAATATAATAATACTTCTTAGATATTTAATTTTCCCATGTTTTGCAAGCCGCCTGTACAGATCATAATCCTCACCTGCAGGAAGGTTTTCATTGTAACCGCAGACTTTTTCGAAGAACTCTTTTTTTACTATCTGGCATTCACCTCTTCCCATACCCATTCCGCATTTATTAAGTAAATAAACATAGTTGTTGTAAGTACCATGAAACATTTTATCTCTTAGCTTTTCTTCATCGGGGAATACACAGAACTTAAATGTAAGTGCGGCAACTTTTGGTTCTTTTAATGCAGTGAGTGTTTCTTCGAAGAACTGCTCCGGGTTTTCTATTAAAGTATCAGCATTAATAAAATAAAGATATTTTCCGCTTGCATGTTTTGCCCCTGCATTTCTTCCGATTGGAATATTTTGTTTCTTTCCTTCTTCTGCTTTTATAATAAACTCGGCGGATGCCCCGATAATATTTAATGTATTATCAGTGCTTCCGCCGTCTGAAACTATTACCTCTATGTTATACTTCTTTTTTAACTCAGGTGTGAATTGGGCTAATGTTTTGGAGATTAACTTTTCTTCATTCAGGGTTGGTATAATAACACTAATGACATAGCTGCTTTTTTGCAACACATCTCCTGAAAAAATATTAAGCAGATTTCTGCAGATCAGCGATCATTGCAGCGTAACCCTTTTTCTTTAATGTCCTTAAAGCTCTTGTTGATATCTTTAATGTGACAAACCTGTTCTCTTCAGGAATCCAGATTCTTTTGCTCTGTAAATTCGGGAGCTGTCTTCTTTTAGTCCTGTTATTAGCGTGGGAAACATTATTACCCGTTAATGGTCTTTTCCCTGTTAATTGGCAAACTTTTGACATGATTATAGTTTATTTTAAGCTTTTATATTTCCGATAAACAATTATTGCAAAGACGTACGTTCTTTTCGAGGTACTTCCAGGTCTCTTTTTCTGTTTTAACAGAAGTTATCATCTTTGCATATATCCTCTTGGCTGATTTGTTACATGACGGGCACATAACTTCAGCATCCTTTTTTGCTAATTTTGCTGCTTTATCTGCGAATGATTGTACTTTAGCCATATCGAATTAAATTTAAATTACAAAAGTATTGTTTTTTATATTAAAAATAAAGTCCATACCAAATTCCTGACGGAGAAAAACGTACTGCAGGGGCAGGAAAATGGTAAAAATTAAGAATTTTCTTCAGCTTTTTCATAAAATCCGAATTTCCCGGCAGTTTGTTTAAATCATAATCCAAAGATAAAAACCACTCCCTGTAAGCATTTCCGCTTCCGCCGGTGTGGCTAGCGTTCTTAATGCTTAATCCTAAAGCGAAAGCCAGAAAACCGGGGTAATATTTAGCTGCACTTTTGGGTAGTAATCCTTCCGGTGAAATACTTAACCAGAATGTCATGTTTGTATAATCATCAAGCAGGTCATCTTTATTAGAAATCTTTCTGCTTACCCATTCCGGTTTAAAGCTCCATTTGAAATTAAAATTTTTCAGGAAAGGTGCTTCGTTTTGTAAGAACGGGTAGACTGCACCGAAAATATTACAGCCTACATCAATCCAATCGAAACCCCAGATAGGTGCAAACCCATCGTTTATTTCAATATAGGTTTCATATGCCATTGAGGTTATTGCTCCATATAACAGGGCTTTTCCGGGAGAAATTCCAGCCCACTCAAATGCTTCACCGACTGTTACCGTAAATGCATTGGCTGTATAAATGTGTGATGCTTTATCCATATTGCGGGCATAATACCCGTCTTCTGCAAACTTGAAATATTTTTCCTTATTTTTCCACCATGTTTTGCTGTAATATATATGCATTGCCGTAAAAACACCTGCTCCAGCCGAACCGATTGCTATCATTCTCCATGGAACTATCTGGTATTTCTTTTCCGGCTTTTTGCTTTTGTCTTTATTCAAAGCGGTGGAATCTTTAACAAGCTTAAAGCTTGTTAATTCCTGCAATTGATTTGGACCTTTTGAATTCTTTAATGTTAATCCCGGAATAGTTATTTCTCTTGTTTGAGTAAAGACGGTTGAAGAAATAACAAAAGATAAAAATATAATTGAAAAAATTCTCATATTTAAAAATTAATTATATATTCGGTTCCATGCTTACTGAATCTTATTCCCGGAGCAGGTAAAATCCTGAAATGGTTCAAAACATCTTTAAGCCATAACATGAACTTTGAGCTTCCCGGTATCATTTTTCTGAAATCATAATCTAATGCAATATACCAATTCTGATATGCTTTTGAAACATCTATATGGTCTTTAACTCCATAACCGACAGCAATATTGAAAAAATCAGGCCAGTATTTCTTAATTGGTTCCGGTAAAAACCGGTGAACCCCGATTGATAGCCACATTGTTTGCCCGTCATAGTCATCTAAAAATGCACCATTTTTAATTCCTTCGGTTAAAGTTCTTGAAGGATAATAGCTCCATTTAAAATTAAATTCATTAAGCGGTTCATAGGCATTTTGAACAACGGGATAAAAAGCCCCCAGCACGTTAAATAGTTCATCACCGGGGCTGAAACCCCAATCACGTGCAAAGCCATCTTCGATTTCAATATCAGTCATATAAGCAATACTGAATAAAGTACCAAGCCACATCGAAGTTTTTTTACTAAAGCCTGTCCACTCAAAAGCGCCGCTGTATAATTTATGAATGAAAGCTCCATCGAAGAAATGACCTGCTTTATCAGCAGATAAAGCATAATCCCAGTCATTCTGAATATGAAATTGACCTCTTTGTCCCGCCCACCATGAGTTCCTTTGATAGTTGTGAAGCCATACACCTGCACCAATGGTAAATCCTGTTATTGAGCTGAATTTTATTACACTGATATTGCTTTTCTCTAATGTTTTTTGTTTTATCTTTTTATTGGTAACAGACATTAAGTGAGAAGGATTAACAACCGAGTCTTCTTCAGTAGTAATGAATTTCTGAGAATAAGATATTCCCGGAAAAGCTAAAAGAGATAATATGTAAAATAATAAAATTCTTTTCATCAATTGTTATTTACCATGCTATAATATAAAAAAATGCAAATAATCTCAAAACCATAATTATTAACGGAAATTAAAATTTGAAGGCATACACAACAAAGCCGACATAGAAGCTAAAATATGCAAAATTTCTGCTTTTATTTAAATTCGAATTTAAATCTGCACTTTCCTTATCAAGGAAAGCAATTTGATAATTACCTGAAGAATCTAACCTTTCAGAGCTTTTTCCAAACAGGTTAGCTATATGAAATTTTGCTCCGAACACAAAGCCAAGGTATTCCGATAATCTGTAATTAAGACCGCCGTCAACAGCCGCCCCAAATCTTGATACTGGTTTAATTTTAAAAGTTTTTTCACCACCTGTATTTTGACCTGCAGGTTCGTAAGGTTTTTGAATATATGAACCCCAGATATTATGGTAATTAAGCTCAATTCCTGCATAAGGTATTATTATATTTCTTGTCGATGATGAATATTGAACACCAATACCGGCAAAAAAATCCCGGTATACTAATAATGACGAACCTGCTGTTTTATTGTAAACCAGAGAGCCGGGCAGGGGATAAGTAGTAATATTATTAGAATCAATGTATGCTGTTTCATTGTCATCATTCTGTATTTGTGCATAACCAATTGTAACGTATGGAATGAAAGATGATGTTTTATTTGTGTTATACTTTATATTAAGAAAAAAACCTACTCCGTTTGCTGCTCCAAAATTTTCAAACTTGAAATAATCGCTCATTTCACCCTTGGTATCTATAGACGGTATGTTGTATGAACCGGATAACTCAAATATGAATCTTGTTACAGGAAAATTTTTTGATTGAGAATTAATAACATTGCCTGAAACGAATAAAAGAAAAACAATTAACAGGATTTTCTTAGTATTGATTTTCCTTCCCCGCTTTCTTATTTGTTTCTGAGTTTAATATCTTAATCACTAATATCATTATCATAATAAAGATTAAAAAAAGAACAGTACCAAGGAAAAATCCTTTGGATAATCCACCCGTTGAGATGTTTTCATTATTGATGAAGAAAAATATTATATTTCCCAATATCCCCATACTGTCAAAATAATAATTATTATTAATATTACAATACCTGCAATTGGGAATATTTTACTTTTCTTTTCTTCATTAGCTTTTCTATCAGCTAAAGGAATGATAAGCCAGAACAAGAATAAGAAAAATAAGCCCAATAAAATATAACCGCCTGGTAAAATTGTATCAAGCCTCAATAATTGATAAAAAAACATGAAATACCATTCAGGATGAATGCCTGATGGAGCTTCTGCAATATTATTTAAATCAAAGGCTTTACCTGAATAATGCGGTATCAATACTGCAAGCGTTATTAATACTGCAAGTCCCAATAGCCAGATGATTGTATTTCTGTATTTAAATGCAAAATAATATTTAAGCGATTCTTTTGTTTCTTTATCGCCAACCGGCTTGCTGAATCCGTATAACTTTGTTAATGCAAGATGAATTATTAGTATTAACAGTGTTAATATTGGCAGTACGGATGTATGCAAGGAAAAAATTCTGCTTAATGATTCGCCGGAAACTTCTCTTCCTCCTTTTAGTAATGAAGAAATGAATTTACCGAAAAGCGGGAATCTTTCTATCTCAGCAAGACCTACCTGTGCAGATGAATATGCAAGCTCATCCCAAGGAAGAACATGACCTGTGAAAGCGAATAAAAATGTAAGAAATAATAATATTACACCTGTAAACCATACAAACTCCCTCGGCTTTCGATATGCTTTCATAAAAAACGAGCTGAACATATGGATAATTAAGCCTATCATCAATCCGTTTGCTGACCAGAAATGCAATGACCTTACAGTTCCTCCGAATGGTACAACCAGCATGATATATTCTATGCTGTTATAGGCATCTTCAGCATTTGGCTTATAATAAAACAATAAAAGAATGCCTGTAACAACCTGAACAACAATACACATTAATGTAAATCCACCCAAATAATACCAGAAAGAATGCTTATGCTGAGGAATAGTAAAGTTTTGGAAATACTCCTTCAGAGGATTAGGAATTCTTTCTTTAAACCAATTGGTGATGTTATTATTCTTCAAAATTATATTGGATTACTTATAGTTATTTTATCACCTTCAATAGTCAAATTATATTTGCTCAGCGGTTCTTTTGCAGGTCCTTCCTGCGGCATTCCGTCAAGGTTGAATGTGCTTCCATGACAATTGCAGATTATATCCTTTTCGTTTTTCCTGTATCCCACAAGACAGTCAAGGTGAGTGCAAATTGCACTAAAAGCAATTATATTCATTCCATCTTTGCGAATTACCAATACAGGTTCATCATCTATTTTTATAAATTTAGACGAATTTTCCGGTAATTCTGAAAGCGGGATTGAAGTTACTTCAACCTTGTTCTGCAGTTTATTTCTGAATGATGTAAACTTTTTGCCGGGAGGACTGAGGTAATCTACAATTCCATAGATAAAAGGCAGTGTAAGGATTGCTCCCCACACAGTGACTATCGAGCTTAAAAAGCTCCTTCTTGAAATCTTTCCTTCTTTCAGGGGATTGGTACCGGTTTTTATTTGCTTCATTGTTTAAGTATCAAATATATATATAACTCCTCTTACTCAAAATGAAAAAATCAGGTAAAATTGCAGTTTGTGGTTTTTTGTTTTAGTTTTGTCCTCACCCCTGTGTTATTCCCGGATGGCACTCATACTGTCATTCCAGCTAAAAGCATACGCCTGCCTGTCAAAGCCAGGTAAACCTGATGCAGTCAAAGGAATGACATGGTGGGGAGAGCGGGAGTGATAAGGTTTAGGTATTGAATTTTCAAACTTATTGAGGGAAAATATTGTTAAATTTATGGAAAATTGAAAAAATAGTGATTTCTAATTAAATTGATTTTACTTATGATATAAAATATCTTTGCAAACTACTATGAAAGTATTACCTATATATACATACGGTTTTGATGTTTTACGTAAAAAAACAAAGAGAATTACAAAAGTAGACGATGCTTTAATAGCACTTGCCCAAAATATGCTCTATACAATGCATAAGGCAAATGGAATTGGCCTTGCCGCTCCCCAGATAGGGAAAGACCTGGCTATGACAGTAATTGATGTATCGGAAATTGAAGGATATGAAGATGAAAAACCGCTAATTCTTATAAACCCGAAGGTAATAGAAACCCATGGCAGCATAGTTCTTGAAGAAGGATGTCTTAGCATTCCTCATTTGCGTGCATCGGTTGAGCGTCCCAAGCAAATATATGTTGAATACCAGGACCTTGATCTTAACAAAAAAACAATAGAACTGGATGATTTGTTCGGAAGAGTATCACAGCATGAAATAGACCATCTTAACGGTGTATTATTTATTGACCATCTTGCAAAAGAACAGCGTAATATGCTTAAGAAAGACCTGAATGATATTAAGAATGGTTTAGTGCAATCAACTTATATTCTTGCAGAGGTTCCAAGTAAGAAAAAGAATGGCAGGAAAAGTCCATTAAATAATATATAATTCAAAAACCTGCCTGCAGACAATAATTTAGTTTAAAACTTTCCATTTGATAATATTTTAATTAATGAACATAATTTTTATGGGTACTCCTGATTTTGCTGTACCCTCACTACAAATATTATTAACATCACATCATAAAATTTCTGCAGTTGTAACTACACCCGATAAACCCAAAGGCAGGGGATTAAAGCTAGCTCATAGTGCTGTAAAAGAATTTGCATTACAAAATAATCTTCGTGTGCTTCAGCCGGATAAGCTGAAAGATGAAAATTTTATCAATGAAATAAGGGACTTACAGCCGGATTTAATTATTATTGTTGCATTCAGAATACTGCCGAAAGAAATATTCACAATTCCTAAATTCGGTTCATTTAACCTGCATGCTTCACTATTGCCAAAGTACAGGGGAGCTGCACCGATAAACTGGGCTATAATTAATGGTGAAAAAGAAACAGGTGTTACTACATTTTTCTTAAAAGAAAGAGTTGATACCGGTAATATTATTATGCAAACGCCATGCGATATTGCCGAAGATGATAATGCCGGTACATTACATGACAAGCTTTCTCATATAGGGGCAGGTACTGTTATGTCAACAGTGAACTTAATTGAAATGACAAACGGCAATGTACCCATAACAGAACAAGATAACACACTTGCTTCACCTGCACCTAAGATATTTAAAGACGATTGCCGCATCGACTGGAATAAGCCGGCAGAACAGGTTCATAATTTCATAAGAGGACTCTCACCGTATCCCGCGGCATATACTTTCCATAACGGCAAACAAATAAAGATATTTAAGTCCTCAAATGATGTTTCTGTTAACAGCCAAATAATATCCCCCGGTTTGGTATTATGCGGTAAAACGCATTTATTCGTTTCGTGTTCAGATAATAATATAGAGATACTTGAGCTCCAGCTTGAGGGCAAGAAACGGGTAAGTGCAAAGGATTTCATCAATGGAAAGCTCATTTCTGACAGGGAAACCCTAAAATAGCATATTTTTTTATTGCTTAAATATTGTGCGTTTCGCTGATATTTTATGTTTCACGTGAAACATTTGTATAAAATATGCGACATAGAATTATAGCAAATTAGCACAATTGGGTAACATACAATATCTTATAAATAAGACTTAAGTTTATTTTTTGTTTTAGCCGATTTTAAGCTGTATTTGCAATATATTGAGTTAACTTTATGCAAAAATAATCACGCTATCTTCTTATATATTAGATACTTAGTGCCGGTTTTTAGATATTGAAAAATATTATTAACACATTATGATATGAAATCAATGTGTTTTAAATATAAAATGTATAATATCGCATTGAATTTAATGGTATTATGATATTTGGCAGTTTCCGGTACATATGAAAACACTTAAATCAAGCAATGGGGCATAAATGAGACTCCCGTTTAAAGCAGATATGCAGGATATTAAAAACCATTTAATATAATCTCATTATATTGTCGCAAAAATAAAAAATTATGGAGTACATTAACATTGATTGATGAAGGCAGGATTGTTAATTCTTAATTTTTTCACAACATTTATTAATCTTATGTATTATATTTAGTTAGAATAATGGAGGTGCTTATGGCACAGAAAATACTCCTGTTTATACTGCTTACAATTTCATGTCTGAATATTTCTTATTCATGGGATACAACTGCTGCAAAATTTTATCCTTTAGCTGTTGGTAATAAATGGTCATACCGGTACCAGCAAATTGCATATAATTGTTTAGTTATTACCCAGCAATATGATTACATTATTACAATAACAGATTTAGTGACAAAGCCTAATGGAAAAAAATACTATCAGTATTCCGATGGAAGATTGGAAAGAATTGACAGCACAACTATGAATGTATATAAATACAGCGGGAATTCAGAATGCCTGATTGATAGTTTATTTGCAAAGATTGATGATAACTTCTATAGCTGCAGATATACGTGGACAATGTTAACACAATCAGAAGTTACGGATACAAATTCAATACTTTTTGCCGGGACTCAAAGAAAAATTAAAATTATCACCTGCAATGCGATGATTGGTGAACATTATTATTTGATGCAGGGTATCGGAATACATACACACAGACTTTGTGAATTTGGAGGAATGCGTGAATTTCTGAACGGTTGTATTATTAATAATGTTCAATATGGAAATATTGTAGGCACAGAAATTAATTCATCCGGTGTTCCGGTAAAATCTTCATTAGCTCAGAATTATCCCAATCCTTTTAATCCATCCACTGTAATAAAATACGATGTTGCTAAAACAGTTTATGTCCGGATTGTTGTATTTAATTTACAGGGGAAAGAAATAGTTAAATTGGTAGATGAAGAAAAAACTCCCGGAACATACAAAGCTGAGTTTTCAGGTGAAAGTCTGGCATCAGGAATTTATTTCTATCGATTATTTGTTGAAGGTATTTTTATTGATTCCAAAAAGATGGTGCTGCTCAGATAATCTGTAATTCTGTGTTGATAAAAGTATTACAAGAAAATATATTTGGGAACTACAATTCATTTGCACTGCTTTATTAATCAAATATTTATTTAAGCAAAAATATTCAAATTATGAAAGCAGAAAACTCTTTGCAAAATCAACTTATCGATTATCTTGAAAACCAATACACTCACAGGTCACTAGCAGATGCAGCCAAAGATTTACCGGATGAACTGATAAATGTAAAACCGGAGAATGTACCTTATACTTTCTACCAAATGCTTGAACACATCCGCATTACACAAATTGATATGATTGATTTCATAAATAATCCAAATTATAGAGAATTGGAATGGCCGAAAGATTTCTGGCCTGATGAAAAAGTGAAGGCAACTAAAGATATGTGGAATGAATCCGTTGAAAAATACCAAATGGATTTAAATACATTGAAAGATATCATAAAAGGAGCGGATGATAATATTTTCGAGAGAATTCCGCATGGCACAGGGCAAACAATATTCAGAGAAGTACTGCAGGTAATAGACCATAACAGTTACCACATAGGAGAATTAATATTAATGCGGAAACTCTGCAATGCGTGGGGAAAGTAGAACAATGACGAATGACGAATTTATGGTTGCAGGTTGGAAGTTGCAGGTTGCAGGTTACAAGTTACAGGTTGAGAAGTTAAAAGTATAATTCGGAATTCTCAATTCGAAATTCGAAATTAAGGGAACAGTGTCAAGTGTTAGTTGGGAAATATGGATAATCTTAAATTTACTGAAATGTTTACCAAAGAAAGAAAGAACTTAGATTAAAAAAAATTCACCTGACACCTGCCGGAGACAGGCATGGATCTACGACTTGTCTAAAACCAATTGCAAATTTTTCAATCTTCCAACATTCCAACATTCCAACCTTTCAACCCCATCTCCACTACAATTCTTTTACCAAATTTTATTGTTTTGAAAGTGTAGGTTTAATTAGGTATATTTATCAAATTATGGTAGATTCTCCCTATTTTGTAGATAAAGACAAATTTTCTGAAGCTGAAAAAGCCAGGGCTTCACGTAGTTTGTGGTACTATTCCTGGATACGTTTTAAGAGGAACAGGCTTGCTATGGCCGGATTGGTTTTGATTGTTTTCCTGATTTTGGTTGCTGTGACTGCCGGGATTATTTCTCCTTTTGACCCGATTGACCAAACTCTTGAATACGCTACAAGACCAATTGGCTTTAAAGGTAATGTTTTAATCAGGGCTGATAATAACCGTGAAGATTATATTCCTATTAAATCCATTAACCGCATTTCAAATGATTCTGTCTTTTATATTGATTACACAGGTAATGCAGCAGCAATAGGTATATCAGAGTTGAGAAAGGGAGATGAAAGTGACTGGCATGAAGAACCAAGGTATGTTTTGGGTACAGACCGTTACGGCAGGGATATATTAAGCCGGTTAATCTATGGAAGCAGGGTAAGCTTATCAGTAGGATTGATATCTGAAAGTATTTCAATTTTTATCGGTGTGTTCTTAGGTGCACTTGCAGGATATTTCAGGGGAAAAGTGGATGCATTTGTAATGTGGTTCATAAATGTTATTTGGGCTTTCCCGTCAATACTGTTTATCATTGCTCTTTCTGTTGTTCTGGGTAAAGGATTCTGGCAGTCATTTGTTGCTATCGGATTAACAGGCTGGGTGGATATTGCAAGAATAGTAAGAGGTCAGTTCTTTTCATTAAGAGAGACCGAATATGTTGAAGCAACACGGGCATTAGGCTATAAGCCGATAAGGATAATATTCAGGCATATACTGCCAAATACAATCGGTCCTATAATTGTTACAGGTACTGCAGGCCTTGCGACAGCAATCATTTTCGAGGCAAGCTTAAGCTTTCTCGGATTAGGTGTTCAGCCGCCGACACCAAGCTGGGGACAAATGGTTTTTGACGGTTATAAGTATATTGTAGCAGGAACAAATTGGGGTTTGGCTGTATTTCCATCAATAGCAATTATGCTAACCGTATTCGCTGTTAATTTAGTCGGTGATGGATTGAGAGATGCTTTTGACCCTAAAATGAAGCGTTAATTATAATGACAGAACTAAAATATAATTTTTTGCTCTTTTAAAATATCTATGGATGATTTTAAATACATTTATTTTTTAACTAAAGCCGAAGGTCTCGGTGCTGTTAGAACTAAAAAATTAATTGATGTATTTAAAGACCCGGAGATAATCTTTAAAGCGTCATATAATGAGCTTGTTAATGTAGACGGCATCAGCCATAATATTGCAAAGGCAATCAGAAGACAATACGCAAACACTGATAAGCTTGAAAGTGATTTTGAATTACTTCTGAAGAAAATTGATAAGCTTAATATCAGGGTGAGTGTTTATACGGATAAAGATTATCCGAATTTACTGAAAAAGATTTATGACCCTCCGGTTATTCTTTATTACAAGGGCTGTGCAAACGATGGGCTGAACAATGCATTGGCGAACGGTATTGGTATTGTTGGCACAAGAACGCCAAGTGAATATGGAAAGAAGATATCAGCCGTATTTGCAGAAGAGCTTTCATCAATCGGTGTAACGGTTATAAGCGGTTTCGCAAGAGGTATAGATACAATAGCTCATAAAGCAGTTCTTTCAAACAATAAAAGGAAGAGCTCCACTGCAGCAGTTTTTGGTAACGGAGTTGATGTGGTTTATCCTCCTGAAAACAGGAAGCTGTATGATTCAATGTGTGAAGAAGGTTTAGTCATATCCGAGTGTGATATCTCAGCAAAACCCGACAGTGTGAATTTTCCCAGACGCAACAGAATAATAAGCGGGCTGTCATATGGAATACTGATTGTTGAAAGCGGTAAAGAAGGCGGAGCATTAATAACGGCAAGGTGTGCTCTCGACCAGTCAAGAGAAGTGTTTGCTGTACCGGGAGATATAAATTCAAAGGTCAGCAGGGGAACTAATGAACTGATTAAGAACGGGCTGGCTAAGCTTGTTAATAATATTGATGACATTCTTGAAGAACTGCATGGTAAGATGCGAAATATTAATGGCGAAAAAATTGTTGAGAATAGAGTAACAGCCGGTGACCTGAAAGGGAACGAAAAGATACTATTCGAAATTATTTCAAACAATAACGATGCTATGCACATAGACGCAATATCTGAAAAAACAGGGTTTAATATATCAGATTGCCTGGTACTATTGTTAAATCTGGAGTTTAAAGGGTATATAAAACAATTACCCGGTAAAATTTTCAATATTTCATAAACTATATTTTATTTTATTATATTAATTATATATAAAATTTTTTCCTATTAATGCTGAAAAATATACAAATACTTGGAATACAACAGAAGCTATCTCCTCAGCTCATACAAGCACAGCTTTTACTTGCTGTTCCTACGCTTGCACTTGAACAGGAAATTAAATTACAGCTTGAGTCTAATCCTCTTCTTGAAGAATTAACCGAAAATGACCAGGAAGAAACAGAAGAAAAAGAAGTAAAAGAAACTGAGACTGAAACAACAGCAGAAGAAACACCCGAAGCTGATGATACTTTACCGAAAGGTGATGAGGAAACATATGACCTGGATGAATGGTACGATTATTCCGATAATCAAATTGACGGGTATAAGTCACCTGAGCAATATGAAAAACAAAGCCAGACCGACTATGACAACAAAACAGATTACCTGATTAACAAAAGCAACCGTTTAAAAGAGACACCTTTAGACCAGCTTCACAGGTCGGGGCTTGAAGAAAAATATATATTAATTGGTGAAGAGATTATAGGAAGCCTTGATGACGACGGCTACCTGAGGGATTCTATTGATGATATAATTTCAGATATAGTAAAACAATATAACTTTGAGGTAACACATGAAGATGTCGAAAAGGTTATTAAGATAATTCACAGGTTTGACCCGATTGGTTTAGGTTCCAGAAATTTACAGGAATGCCTTTCAGTTCAGATTGAAGAGCTTAATATTGATAATGAAACAAAAGAGCTTTGCCTGAAGCTAGTGAATGAATGTTTCAATGAGTTTAAATCAAAACATTATGAAAAGCTTTCAAAGCAGCTAAAGATACCCCTTGAAAAAGTAAATGAGCTGTTCAATATTATTCATAAGCTTAACCCTATCCCCGGAAATATTGACGGAGCCCCGGAAAGAGAATATATCTATCCTGATTTTATTGTTACAAAAGTAGGTGATGAACTTGTGGTTGAATTGACGGATGAATATATACCATCAATCAAGATAAGCAGGAGATATGTAAAGATGCTGAAATCAAAAGGGACACCAAGACAGACGAAGGAATTCCTGAAAAACAAGCTTGATGCTGCAAAGTGGTTTATGAACTCTATTGTTTCAAGGCGTGAAACTATGATGAAGGTAATGAAAGCAATTGTTGAAAGGCAAAGGAAGTTTTTTCTTACCAATGGTGAAAACCTGAAGCCTATATATGAAAAGGATATTGCATCGGATATTAACATGGATATTTCTACAGTCAGCAGGACAGTAAGAAATAAATATGTTCAAACAGATTTTGGAACATACGAGTTAAAATATTTCTTTAGCAACCCGATACAAATGGATAGCGGTGAAGATGTATCAAGCAAAATAGTAAAAGAAAAGATAAGGGATTTTATTGAAAAAGAAGATAAATCAAAACCATTAAGTGACGATAAACTAACTCTGTTAATGAACGAGATAGGTTATCCGATAGCAAGAAGAACGGTAGCAAAGTACAGGGAAGCAATGAAGATTCCCAAAGCAACTTTACGCCGTAAAATAGTTCTATAATTAAAAAGAAAGAGGAATTGAAAAACCAAATCAGAAGTACAACCGTAATTGGCTTGATCAAAGATGGTATTGCATCTATGGGCAGCGATGGTCAGGTAACAATGTCAAACACAATATTAAAACATAATACAAAAAAAGTCAGGAAGCTTTATAATAATAAAGTAATTGCAGGATTTGCAGGTTCAACAGCCGATGCTTTAACATTATTCGATAAGTTTGAAGCAAAGCTTGAGCATTATAAAGGCAATCTGCAGCGTGCGGCAGTTGAGTTAGCTAAAGAGTGGAGAACCGACAGGTATTTAAGACGCCTTGAAGCTCTGCTTGCGGTAATGGATACTAAAACCGCATTAATAATATCGGGCAGCGGTGATGTAATAGAACCTGATGACGGTATAGTAGCTATAGGTTCAGGCGGAAGTTATGCTACCGCAGCGGCACGGATGCTTGTTAAATATTCAGACCTTTCAGCGCCTGAAATTATTAACGAATCTTTAAAAGTTGCTGCCGATATCTGCATATATACTAATGACCACATTACAATAGAGGAGCTTAAGGTATGAAAGATAAACTTACCGGAACAGAAGAAAGCAAAGAAGAAATCAAAAGAGACGGGAAAAGCGGCTCCGGAGATAAAAAGAAGAATAAAATGAGCAACGCTACATTTTATGAAATACAGGAACTTACTCCTTCGCAGATTGTATCTGAGCTGAATAAATTTATTATCGGTCAGAACAATGCTAAAAAATCTGTTGCTATTGCATTAAGAAACAGGTGGAGAAGGAAAAATGTAAAAGATAGTCTCAAAGAAGAGATAATGCCTAACAATATAATACTCATTGGACCAACAGGAGTAGGCAAAACAGAAATTGCAAGGCGACTGGCAAAATTATCCAATGCACCGTTCATAAAAGTTGAAGCATCCAAATTCACTGAAGTAGGCTATGTAGGGCGTGATGTTGAATCAATCGTGCGTGAAATAACAGACCTTGGTGTAACCATGGTTAAGACGGAAAAAAGTGCAGAGGTTCAGAAGAAGGCGGAGTATTTAGCTGAAGAAAGAATACTTGATATACTGGTACCACCTGTAAAAAGAAAAAATCCGGATGAAGGCGGGAGTACAACATCTACATTGGGTTTTTCGGCACACTCGGCTGCTGAGGTTGAAAAAGAAGATAATTTCAAGACGAGGGAAAGATTCAGGGAGATGCTGCAAAACGGTGAGCTCGATTCACGAATAATTGAAGTGGATATATCCGGCGATAATTTTCCCGTGATGCAGGTGCTGGGTCCGATAGGGCTGGAAGATATGGGGATTAACCTTCAGGATATGTTTGGAAGCATGATGCCGAAGAAGGTTAAGAAAAGAAAAATGACAGTTGCCGAAGCTAAGGTTACTATAACACAGGAAGAAGCTAACAAGCTTATCGATATGGAAGCTGTTGTTAAAGAAGCTATCACAAGAGTGCAGGAATACGGAATAGTATTTCTCGATGAGATAGATAAAATTGCAGGCGGCGGCGGTAAAGGACACGGACCTGATGTATCAAGAGAAGGTGTGCAAAGAGATTTATTGCCTATTGTCGAAGGTTCAAATGTAAGCACAAAATACGGCATGGTAAAAACAGACCATATTTTGTTTATTGCATCGGGTGCTTTTCACCAGGCAAAGCCAAGCGACCTGATTCCTGAATTGCAGGGTAGGTTTCCTATCAGGGTTGAGCTGAACAGCTTAACCGAGCGGGACTTCGTGAAAATATTAACCCAGCCAGAAAATGCTTTATTAAAACAATATATTGCTTTAATGGAAGCTGAGAGTATCAAGCTTGAGTTTGATGAAGAGAGCATAAAAGAAATTGCCCGGATAGCAGCTGAAGTAAATGAGCAGGTTGAAAATATCGGTGCCAGGAGGCTTCATACTATATTAACTACATTGCTGGAAGATATACTTTTTGATGCACCTGACAAAATTAAGGTTAATAAAATTGTAGTTACAAAAGATATCGTTAATGAAAAATTAAAAGATATCGTTAAGAACAGAGATCTAAGCAGATACATTTTATAAATACTCCCGTTAAGGGAAAATAAAAGGAGTAATGAATGAAAAAATTATTTACATGGTTTGTTCTTGTATTTATATTGTTAAGCCAGGTGTATTCCCAGGAATTACCAACCCTGAAATCAAAAAGTGACTTTAGCTTAAAAGGGAGCTCAATTGAAACTCCGTTATCAAAATATTCAAAGCTGTCTTTAAATAAAGATATGCAGGTCAAAAAAAGAAAAACTATTTCATCTTATTACGGTGCGGGATATTCATTTGTAATTTTTACTGCAAAGGATATGAATGAAGGATACCCTGTATTCGATACAAGAAAAGGTGATTTTTTAAGTGAGATAAACCTATATTTTGGCTTTTCAATTGCAAGAGCTTTAACCCTTGAGATTGAACCGTCTCTTTTGTTCACTAACAATGACAGGGCAGTTACTTTTTTTGTCGACCCAGCTTTTACTTATGCCGGTCAGACCAGCAATTATGTAACTGCTTATCATTTAAGTATGTTATCGCTCATTCCGGTAGTTAATGCAAGGTTCTTCCCGTTTTATACGCAAACAACAAGCTTTGCAAGGTTATTCTTCATTGGCGGAGGAGCAGGTGCAGCATGGATAAAAGAGGACTATGATTATTATCTCGGTCAGCTGAATTATTATGGCTCTACGTTTTTTACAGGCTCAACCAGCCAGTGGCAGCCGGTATTAAGAGTAATGACAGGGTTTACAGGTTCAGGCGGGCAGTTCGGTTTTGGTGGGGAATTAAGATATAATATTATTCCTTTATCACAGAACAACGAGTTGTTTATAACCCGTACTGCACCCAACTTTAACAGCGTTGATTTGACTTTGAGATTTTATTTTAGTTTGTAATAATTTAAGGTAGTTAACGTAAATACTTAAAGGGGCTCAAAGCCCCTTTTTTTATATTTAAGTTTCATCAATATGAAGTGCCGGTTTTACTGAAGATTAAAAACTATAACCCAGTGGCTTTTTGATATCACCAAAAGTGCTTGGATTCTCTTCGTTAGAAATGGGTTTATAATTACTCAGAAAAACCACCTCACCGCGCAGCTGAGGGTCTATATTTGAATCTTCCGGCTTTTTTTTATACTTTTTTAATTTGCGGGTTATATTGTTGTATTTTTTTTTAGCGGACTTTCCGTCATTAAAAATAAATTCCATATCGTTGTTATTCCATAATATAACTTTTAATTTTTTATCTTCAAGCTCTATATTTTTAATAAATTCCATTGGAAATACTATATCGGCAATTTCAATATTCATATATTATTTTTTTAAATGTTAATCTGCAAAATAACTTAAAAAACTTTATCCAAACAATAAGTAATAATACTGGTTTTGAAAAAATAAACTACGTACGTGAAAAGGTTCCCGGAGACGTGCATTTAATAGATTACAATTTAAAAGCTTAGAACACCACCGGGTTCCCGGGGCTGGCAGATGGGACAGATTGAGATAGATATACGCAAGTATTCCCCGGTTATTTCATTTTCAGCAGCAGGAATAACATAGACATATCTCACCACCCGCAATAGCAGCCGCAGGTTTCATTCTTATACACAAATTTATCCTTCTTCACACACATCTTTTGTCCGTGGTTAAAGGTGTTGTTCAATTCAGGGTTGTGCCTGATTAAAAGCGGCAAATCAATTTCCTTCATATCACTAAAATAGAATCTGCATTTATCACAAATCTTTTCATTCTTTTCCATGTACCAAAATAAAAAAAACCGGACTTTTATGAGTATCATAAGCAGATATTATATTGCATATATTAAAAATATATATTATTATTGTACCGCTTAATCCATATAAATTTATGGAGCGGAGGACCCGATAATTTGGGGCGGATCACAGAAATGTGTAAGGTTTTAACTTCTTGACCTGAGCCCGTCAGCTAACTTCGCAGGCTTAATGAAAGGAGTAATTTATTTTGACAAACCAGGATTCTCCGGAACCCCCCCAACAAAATTTTAAATTAAAAAAATTATTATTTGGTACTGCCCGGAATCTAAAAGACCCCGGCATTCTGCATAAGCTTGCACTTATACCATTCTTTGCATGGATTGGCCTTGGTGCAGACGGTTTATCTTCTTCCTCATACGGACCTGAAGAAGCATACAGAACTTTAGGGAGCCATACATATCTGACATTTATGTTAATTGCAGCTACACTGTTTACTGTCAGTGTTATATCGTATTCATACAGCAAGCTGATAGAACAATTTCCCGGCGGCGGCGGGGGATATGTAGTAGCAACTAAGTTACTTGGAAGCTCTATTGGTGTTGTATCAGGCAGTGCTTTATTTGTTGACTATATACTAACAATAACGGTATCTATTGCAGGAGGAGGTGATGCACTGTTTAGCTTGCTTCCAATCAATTACCATGTGTATAAATTACCTGTAGAATTTATTGTAATTGGATTGCTTATCATGATGAACCTGAGAGGTGTTAAGGAATCTGTTCTTTTTTTGATGCCTATATTTATCACTTTCGTATTAACACATTTATTGCTGATAGGCACCAGTGTGTATGTGAATCTCTCAAATATTCCAATCGTAGTAAACAATGCAGCTAATGAATTTCAATATGGCTTGCAAACTCTTGGATTCACCGGTTTGCTTTTGATATTCTTCAGAGCATACTCTCTTGGCGGCGGTACCTATACAGGTATAGAAGCAGTATCAAATGGTGTTGGTATATTAAAAGAACCAAGAGTAAAAACTGCAAAAAAGACTATGCTGTATATGGCAGTTTCACTTGCACTTACTGCAGGCGGTTTGCTGGTGTGTTATCTCATAACCAATATTAAACCTGCTGAAGGTCAAACTATGAATGCCGTGTTGTCTAAGAATGTATTTACAATTTTTAATTCAGATGTATTTAATACAGGATATATCATATCTTCAATAACCGTCATTTCAGAAGCTGTGCTTTTACTTGTAGCAGCCCAGACCGGGTTTATTGATGGTCCGAGGGTGCTTTCAAACATGGCGGCTGATGGATGGTTCCCAAAACGGTTTGCTTTTTTATCCGACAGGTTAACAATCAAAAATGGAATATTTGCTATTGGGCTGGCTTCAGTGGCTATGCTTCTTTATACTTCAGGACATATTGGAATGCTGGTAGTTATGTACAGCATAAATGTGTTCTTAACGTTTTCTTTATCACAGCTTGGGATGATGCGATTCTGGAAACAGAATAACAGGAAAAAAGGAGCAAAGAAAAATTTTATCATGCATACAGTTACTTTCACACTGTGCTTCCTTATCCTTGTTGTTATGGCTTTCGAAAAATTTACCGAAGGTGCATGGGTTACGGTTATGGTAACGGTTGCTATTATAAGTTTATGCTTTGCTATAAGAAATCATTATTTTACAATTAAAAAGAAGTTAAAAGAGCTGGATGTAATGCTTGATGATTTGCCGGAATTTCAGGGTGATTATGAGTCAGTTAAATTTGATACAAGCAAACCAACAGCAGTAATTTTAGTTGAATCATACAGCGGTTTAGGAATGCATATTTTTCTTAATATCATAAAAAATTTCAGGAAGTCATTTCATAATGTTTTATTTGTCAGTGTTGGAACAGTAGATTCCGATCTTTTTAAGAATCATGACCATCTAAATGAAGTTACCAATAACACAACAACCGCATTAGAGAAATATAAAGACTTATCATACCGCCTGGGTTTCCCGGCAAATTATGTTTATGATATAAGTACCGATGTAGTTGAAACAGCCGCCGGTCTTTGTATGAAAATCTCAAAAAAATATCCGCATAGTATATTTTTTCTCGGGGAATTGATATTTGAAAAAGCTAAATGGTATCACAGGATACTTCATAACCAGACTTCTTATGCAATATTCAGGAAAATCAGGTACAGCGGTTTCCCGATGGTACTGATACCTGCAAAGATTTTAGGGTAATAGGTCTGAAAATTGATATGGGATAAGGGGTGGTGAGTTGCAGTCATCTTCCCTTATCCTTTTTAATTTCGAATTGCGGATTGTGAATTTCGAATTAAAACTCCGAAAATTTCCTATGTTTCAATCTTTCAATTCGCAATTGACAATTCGAAATTCGAAATTGTAAGAGGGTTAGTATTTTTGAAAATAAATATGTTGTTAAAACAGAGCGGAAAATGAATAATTAAAGTTATAAAAATCAATTAATAAGCAAAATTTATTTTTTTATATTCCGGATATTACGTAGATTTGTCGAGACGTTCTCATAATAAAATTAATATTAAGGTGATTTAAATGTTCGTAAAAAAACTAAAATCTTTCATCTTAAATATTAATTTACTGCAATAAGCAGTATGAAAAAGTTAATGAACAAAATAAAATAATATGGTTTAAATTTTAAAGTAACCGTTACATTTTTTTATTCCAATTTTCATTAATTTTAATTATAAAATATCATGGAAAATAATTACAAGATATTATTTATCCTTGCCCTTCTCAGTTTTTTCTCAAATTCACTTATATCCCAGCAATGGGTTGCCGTGTACAACGGACCTTCAGGTTCAATAGATTCTGTCAGAAATATTGTTGTTGATAATTCCGGAAATATTTATGTAACAGGAAGCAGTACAAGTTCAAATGTTCTTGATTACACCACATTAAAATATAATTCCGGCGGAGTTTTATTATGGGAATCCAGGTATGACTTTTCTGCACACAATATTGATGATGCTCAATGGATTACAATAGATAATTCAGGAAATGCTTATGTAACAGGATACAGCCGGTCAGGAACAACATCAGGTACAACGGACTTTGCAACGATTAAGTATAATGCAGATGGTGTTATGCAGTGGTCAGCAAGGTATAATGGACCTGCAGGCAGTGCAGACTTTGCCGTAAAAGTGGCAGTAGATATTTCCGGAAATGTATATGTAACCGGCTGGAGCAGCGCCAACGGAACAATCATTGATTATGCAACGATAAAATATAACCCATCCGGAATTCAGCAGTGGGCCGCAAGATATAACGGTCCCGGAAACAGCCTTGATGCACCTTCAGCATTAGCAGTAGATAATTCGGGGAATGTTTATGTGACCGGATGGAGCCGCTCTACAGCTATTTCAGGTTCTGAGGATTACCTGACAATAAAATATAATTCAAATGGTGCTGAGCAATGGGTAGTAAGGCACAATGGTCCCGGCAACTGGACTGATGCTGCTGCTTCTTTGGCATTGGATAATTCCGGTAATGTTTTTGTTACAGGTCATTGCTATTCAACTGAAGCATTAAGCGATTATTGCACTATAAAATACAATTCTGCCGGTATTCAGCAATGGACAGCAACATATAATAATAATGCTTTTAATGGTACTGACTTAGCTAAAATGGTAATAGTTGATAATTCCGGGAATGTGTATGTAACAGGGGCAAGCGGAACTGAGTATCCTTTTGGATACCCGAATTATGTAACTGTTAAATATAATTCATCAGGTGTTCAGCAATGGGTAATGGCTTATAACGGTACCGGTAATGGTCCGGATGAACCATCTTCGATTGCATTGGATATTTACGGAAATATTTGCGTTACCGGTAAAATAACAATGCCCGGATTCTTTTATGATTTTGCAACCGTGAAATATAATCCGAATGGTACACAGTTATCAGCATTAATATTTAATGGTGCGAGTAATATGCAGGATGGAGCAACATGGGTTACTACAGATAACTCCGGAAATATGTATGTGGCAGGCAACAGTATGTATTACAATAATTATTCATCCGATTTTGTTCTCATTAAATATTCTTCCAATCCAACCGGTATAAAACAAATTTCTCCGGAAATACCGGTATCATTTATACTGGAACAGAATTATCCAAATCCATTTAATAATGAAACAAAAATCAGATTTCATTTACCAAAACAAAACAATGTAGATTTGAGGATATATAATGCAATGGGAAAAGAAGTAGAAATAATTTTAAGAGAAAATCTTGGTGAAGGAATTTATGAATTAAAATATGATGCTTCTAAGTTATCTTCAGGAATATATTTTTACAGAATGATTACAGATAATTTTAACGAAACGAAAAAAATGATTTTAACAAAATAAAAAAACAACCCTGATTAATTTCGGATTAAAAAGTAAAGAGGACAATGGGTGATTATCACCCCTTGTCCTCAATCCATTTCAAATCTTTAATTTGCAATCTGCAATCTGCAATCTGCAATCTCTCAATCCCTCAGCAATTCCCTCGAAATCACTATTCTCTGTATTTCAGAGGTGCCTTCATATATCTCGGTAATTTTTGCATCTCTCAGGTATCTTTCAACCAGATATTCTCTTACGTATCCATATCCGCCATGTACCTGGATTGCCTCAAGAGCATTATTAACGGCTACTTTACTTGCAAGAAGCTTTGCCATTGCTGCTTCTTTATGGTAAGGTTTATGCTGGTCTTTCAAATAAGCTGATTTTAAAGTAAGCATTCTTGCCGCATCAACATTTGTTGCCATATCGGAAAGCTTGAATTGTATTGCCTGCAAATTGGAAATCGGTGCATTGAATGCTTTTCTTTGTTTGGAGTACTTCACAGCGGCTTCAAGTGATGCCTGTGCTATTCCCAATGCCTGTGAAGCAATTCCTATTCTGCCGCCGTTAAGTGTTTCCATTGCGATTTTAAAGCCCATGCCTTCACTGCCTAATACCTGGTCTTTATGAACTTTTAAATTTGTAAAGCTGACGGAGCATGTATCAGAGCTTCTGATTCCAAGCTTATCTTCTTTAACTCCTGTATCAAGTCCGGGAGTATCTTTATCGATAAGGAAAGTTGAAATTCCTTTATATCCTTTTTCTTTATCGGTAGCTGCCATAACAAAATAAACATCAGCATTCTTTCCGTTGGTTATCCAGTTTTTTATACCATTCAATATGAAATAATCTCCGTCTTTTTCAGCAATAGTTCTTTGCTGTGTAGCATCGCTTCCTGCTTCAGGTTCTGAAAGGCAGAAACATCCGAGCAATTGACCTGCTGCCAATGGTTTTAGAAATCTTTCCTTCTGCTCTTCAGTACCCCATTTTTCAATACCGTAACAGACGAGAGAATTATTAACTGACATAATCACACCAACCGAAGCATCAACCTTAGATATTTCTTCCATAGCAAGCACATAGCTGATAGTATCAAATCCTGCACCGCCCCATTCCGGAGGAACCATCATACCCATAAATCCGTATTCACCCATTTTCTTAACTATTTCAAACGGGAATTCTGCTTTAATATCTCGCTCTACCGATGACGGGGCAATTTCGTTTTCTGCAAAATCTTTCGCAGTATCTCTTATTGCAATCTGTTCTTCTGTGAAATTAAAATCCATTTTATTATTTTATTAATGTAGTTCTTTTAAATATTATTTATTTCTTTTATATTTTTACGAATTTAAGAAAATTCTAAGGTTGTTCAAATACAGAAAAGTGATTGAACACCTCACCCCAACCAAAGTTGTCATTCCCGCATGCTTTTAGCGGGAATCCATATTTCAATGATACTGATAATCTTTAATGAACTATAGTATTACATTTTTTTATTCTTTCGTGTTTATCAAAAACTTCAATGCTTGTAATCTATCCATGTCAACTTTAGTGGATTCCCGCCTACGCGGGAATGACAGGTTGCGTGGCATGCGGGAATGACACAAGCACTATCTACTTACCATACTCATAAAACCCTTTGCCGGATTTCCTTCCGAGATATCCTGCCGCTACCATTTTTTTCAATAGGGGACAAGGACGGTACTTTGAATCACCTAAGCCAAAATGCAGCACTTCCATAATTGAAAGACATACATCAAGTCCGATAAAATCTGCTAATGTCAGAGGTCCCATCGGGTGAGCCATGCCAAGCTTCATTACTGTATCGATAGCTTCGGGAGTTGCAACACCTTCCATAACGCAATACATTGCTTCATTAAGCATTGGGAGTAAAATCCTGTTGGATATAAATCCCGGGTAATCCTGTACTTCAACAGGTACTTTATCAATTTTTTCGGATAATTCTTTAATACACTGAAATGTTTCATTGCTTGTTGCAAGTCCACGGATTACTTCAATCAGTTTCATAACAGGAACAGGATTCATGAAGTGCATGCCGATTACTTTATCAGCGCGTTTTGTATTAGCTGCAATTTCAGTAATTGATATTGATGATGTATTTGAAGCAAGGATTGTCTCCGGTTTGCAGTGTTCATCAAGTGATATAAATATATTCTGCTTTATATCATGATTTTCAGTTGCAGCTTCAACAACAAGGTCAGCATCTTTTGCATCTGCAAGTGATGTCGATGAGGAAATATTGGCAAGAGTAGCATTTAACTGCTCTTCAGTAATAGAACCTTTTTTTAACTGCCTGTCAAGATTTCCTTTAATTGTTTTCAATCCGCGTGCAAGAAACTCATCTTTTATATCAATAAGCTTTACATTGTAGCTGTTTAAAGCAAACACATGAGCAATACCATTGCCCATTGTTCCTGAACCTATAACTGCTATGTTTTTTATGTTCATGTTTGTATTTCTACTCCGTGATGAAAAATGTTAAAATTAATTAAATAAAAAATTATCAGGTAACTTAATACGTTTCCAATTGAAAGCGGAATAAACAGTTTCTTAAAAGAGTACTTCCAAATTGCCATCACAACCAGGATTTCAATTAATATACTGCCAAAGCACATGAAAATGTAATTTAATATCCATGATACAGTGGAAAAGGAATCAAGTTGAAAAACCAAACCAATTGCTCCTTCAATAATGAGACTGAGAAACATAAATAGTAAAGTTCCCATAATTGCAGATACAATATTACCAACTAATGATATTAAAATACTTTTTAAAACAGGAACAGATAAAAATATTTTTATAGCTGCCGCTTCAAATGCAATAGTTAAAATAACAATATACCAAAACGTTAATATATCACCAACAATATATGCCGCCGGCCAAATTAAATCTGCTATAATCATTTAAATGTAAAATAAGTGTACAATTTTTCTGCAAACTCTGAAAGTCTGTAATCTTTTTCGAATTGGTAAGAATCATCTGCATATTGAATGGATATAGTATACATATAACCCTGCTTATATTTATCCGAATAAACTCCAAGATCAAACCTGCTTTGATTTAAAAACTTTGATTTCCTGTAAAACTTTGTGTGAATAATATATGCCTTCTCACCTGATTTTAGTATAACTTCCTTAGAATCGTAATTATAATTATGGGGAAAGACCCTGTCTTTATTTTGAGAATAACCCCTTTGAATACTTTCTTTAACCTCTTCAACACTTTGTTGCTCCATTTTAACAAATGAAACAACAACGATTATTGGATTGCCCTGGAATGTAATTGGATATGCTAATCCGCTTGCTTCAAACCAGTGAAGCATTCCATAAGCTGTCATATCTTTGTTTCTCCATTTTGAAGGAACAGAAAATGTATAATTTTCTCCTTCAATGGTCGTTAAATCATTCCAGATAGTTGTATCAGTTTGAGAATAAACAACAGATGATACCAATAAAATTAAAAGAACAAACAATAATGATTTCATTTGTGTAAGATATATTTATTTAAGTTACATTATATTGCAGATTTATTTTCTCTGCAATATAAAACATGAACTCTGTGTTTAATTTTCATAATTGCTGGGTGTAATAATCAAATGAAAGCTTGGAGTAATCTAAGTTAATCCATATCTTTCTCAAAGAGATCCCTGTGGGACAAAGTAAGACCTGACACTGCCCCAAGTACTTTCCCAAATAGAAATTTGGGAAAGAGGAGTTAGAGTAACTCTCCGTACTCTCAAACTCTCAAACTCTCAAACTCTCAAACTCTCAAACTCTCAAACTCTCAAACTCTCTCAACTATCATTGCAGTAGCTTCGCCGCCGCCATTGCAAAGTGTAACTAGTCCGTATCTTTTGTTCAGGCGTTTCAGGTTGTACATTAAATTTATTAACAACCTTGAACCTGACATGCCAATCGGGTGACCGAAAGCAATTGCACCGCCGGTTACATTTACTTTGTCAGGGTCTATATCTGCTATCTGGTTTACTGCACAGCTTACGACTGCAAATGCTTCGTTTATTTCGAACAGGTCAATATCATCTTTCGAAATACCCGCTTTTTTGCAGACCTTATCGATAACAAATCCCGGTGCTGTTGTAAACCACTCGGGTGCCTGTGAATGTGTTGCCTGTGCAATAACTCTTACCATCGGCTTTATACCCAGCTCATCCGCTTTTTTCTTTGACATCATTACAACTGCACCTGCACCGTCGTTTATCTTTGATGCATTGAATGCTGTGATTGTACCTTTTGAATCAAATGCAGGTCTTAATGCCATACCTTTTTTGAAATCAACCTTCATCGGTTCTTCATCATCATTCATTATATTTATAACATTACCTTTCTTATCCTTTATCTCTACCGGGACAATCATATCCTTTAAATATCCATTATTAATTGCTTCATGAGCTTTTTCATAAGATTTCTTGGCATATTCATCCTGCTGTTCACGTGTGATTTTATATTCAGTAGCACACATCTCACCGATATTACCCATATGAACATTGCCATACGGGTCCCATAAACCGTCGTGTATCATTCCATCAACAATTTTCCCGTTACCCATTCTGTAGCCGTTCCTTGCTTTATCAAGATAGTAAGGTGCATTTGACATAGATTCCATTCCGCCCGCAACAACGATACTTGCATCACCTATCATAATTGCCTGTACACCATACATTGCGGCTTTTAATCCTGAGCCGCAGACTTTGTTAACGGTGGTTGCAGAAACTGTGTCGGGGATACCTGCCCCAATTGCTGCCTGCCTTGCAGGTGCCTGTCCAAGTCCGCCTTGCAGAACACAGCCCATTATTACTTCATCAATTGATGAAGATTCTATGCCGGCCCGGCATACAGCTTCTTTTATTGCCAATGCTCCAAGCTGTGGTGTGGTAAATGATGCTAAATCACCGTTGAATGATCCTAAAGGAGTTCTTGCTCCTGCTACTATTACTACTTCTTCCATTATATTTTGTTGTTTAATTTATATTTTATATTATTTCAATTTTCTAAATTCTGTTATTATAATGTCACCCCTTCGGGGTTCTTTTCTTCATGGAATAAATTTTTCTACCATAATATCATCC
>Ga0105092_10000115_pt1 | contig 37351 bp, 32 predicted proteins | sample PPLLak2March2015_FD_87021 | JGI IMG/M metagenome (GOLD analysis project Ga0105092, IMG submission 87021) | Freshwater sediment microbial communities from Prairie Pothole Lake near Jamestown, North Dakota, USA - PPLs Lake P7 Core (1) Depth... | ecosystem: Environmental > Aquatic > Freshwater >... | reverse complement strand
CGCATCTTCGACCTTTCGTATCGGCGAAATTTTCGATCGGCGAAATTACTGCTGATTTATATACATTCATTGTAAGGCCGAAGTTTCATGAGAACAAAGAAAGGCAGGGAAAGGCGGAGGGCGAAGGGGCAAAGGGGCAAAGGGGCGGAGGGGCAAAGGGGCGAAGGGGCGAAGGGGCAAAGGGAAGAAGGGAAGAAGGGAAGAAGGGAAGAAGGGAAGGAGGGAAGGAGGGAGCGACGGGAGATTCAGCGGCGGTTGAGTGGCGCGGTTTTGGCGCTGTATCGAAACCCCGCGCCTCTGGAGCACGGCAGTGCGGCAGCCGCTATTGTGGCCGGACTCTCCAGAGTCCGGTGCCGGGCTCGCCGAGAGACCGGCCAAGAAGCGGAATCACAGGGTGATCGAAGGGTAGGGGCCCAGCAGCCGTCGCGTGACGCGTTCTTGCCCTGTGTGGATATTCCGCGGTTAGGAGCACATGCTTGCAACCGGCCCAATCCCTGGCTGGGCTCTCGGCGAGCCCGGCACCGGACTCTGAAGAGTCCGGCCACGATAGCGGCTACCGCAACTACTGTGCTTCAGCGGCTCAATCTCGCTTGTCGCAAATCCGGGAATCGGATATTGTCAGCGCCGATCAACAGGAGTGCCCAAGTATGAACAGCGACAGGTTCTTAATTATTTGTCTGGGACTGTTTCTCCTTCTCCCTCACGCTTCGTCTCTGTGCGCCGCGGACGACGCCTATCATGCTGCAATTCGCGCCCAACTCCAGGCCAAAGGCATTACCGGCGGTACCTGGGTCTTTACTGATTCGGAGTCTGCGACACTTGGACTCATTTCTGTCACGAACGTCACCGTGAACTTGAAGACCTGGGCGGGCCCCGAGCCCTTTACCCAGGTCAGAGAGCTTTCCGCCGCCGCCGCAATGACCAACCCTTGGGACTCCGCCGTCCGCTTCAACATTCGCGAGCCGATTACGAAAGGGGACAGTCTCCTGCTGGTGATTTGGGTCCGGGGAGTTTCTGCCGCTGACGGTGAGGGATACTTGACTCACATTTTCGAGCAGACGACGAGTCCCTACGACAAGTCTCTGTCCCTGGACCAGACGCCTGCCAAGGAATGGCAGCAATGGATGATCCCCTTCCAAGCCGGTCTCACGCTCGCGTCTAACCAGGGCCGCTATCAAATCAACCTGGGCTACCAGGCTCAGAAGATCGAAATTGCCGGCCTCGCAATACTGAATTTCGGCACAGCCTATACGGTCGCTCAGCTTCCAAAGTCCCGCTTTCACCTCGAATACGAGGGCCATTCCCCGGATGCTCCCTGGCGTGTGGAAGCTCTGGCGCGCATCGAGGATCTTCGCAAGGCACGGTTGCGAATTCAGGTCGTCGACCAGCGCGGCGCCCCGGTCCCCGGTGCGGCGGTCCATATCCGGATGAAGCGCCACGCGTTTGGGTTCGGAACCGCGCTGTCCATGGGGCGAATGCTTGGCGCGACGGCCGACGACGACAAGTACCGGGACAAGATCTTCAATCTGAACGGAGACGGCAAGACGTGGAGCATGATCGTGTTCGAAAACGCGATGAAGTGGCCGAACTGGGAAAGCTCCTCGTCAGACGGAACAAAGGAACAGGTCGTAACGACCGTAAAGGCACTTCGCGATGCCGGCATGCTGGTCAGGGGGCACAACCTGGTCTGGCCTTCGTGGCAGTATCTCCCGCCGGACATCCAGGCCAACCATAACCCCGATTACGTAAGAAACCGAATCACAGAGCACATTCCCGAAGAGGCAGGCTACCCGGGTCTGAAAGGGCAAATTGCCGAGTGGGATGTTCTGAATGAGCCGGCACACCTGCCGGATCTGAAAAACCTCTTCGGTGGCGAGCAGATCTACGCCGACTGGTTCAAACTGGCTGCCCAGGCCGACCCGGACGCCAAGCTTTACATCAACGAGTACAGCATCATCAGCAATGGAGGCAAGGATGTGGCGATGCAGACGGCCTACCGCGGAGTTATCGAGAGGCTGCTTGCGAACGGGGGCCGGATCGATGGCATCGGCATGCAGGGCCATTTGGGATCCACCCTCACTGCGCCCGAGACTATTTACCGCATCTTGAACGACTTCTCAGGCTACGGCGCGGCCATCAGTATCACCGAGTTCGATGCCCAAGGCGCAGACGAAGAGATCTTCGGCGACTACATGCGCGATCTCCTGATCATCTGTTTCAGCCATCCGCGTGTCGAAAATTTCGTGATGTGGGGCTTCTGGGACGGGTCCCATTGGCACCAGGATGCACCGTTGTTCCGGCGCGACTGGACACTGAAACCTTCGGGGCAGGCCTTCCTGCAGACCGTCTTTAGCGACTGGTGGACCGACGTCTCAGCTGTTTCCGACCAACAGGGTGCAGCTGAAGTCCGGGGCTGCCTGGGAGATTACGAGGTCGACGTCACCTTTGAGGGGGAGACAAAGACGCGTGCCTTTTCTCTAAGCAAGGACGGGCTGGTCCACACGGTTGCGCTGGACCAGCGGGTCGACCGCACGCCCCGACAGAGCCGGACAAAGAGCGGATGGCAGCTCGTCTGGGCCGATGAGTTCCAAGGCCCGGAGATCGACCTGTCTAAGTGGGAGCATCAGATCGGATCCGGAGCCGGGGGTTGGGGCAACAACGAGAAGGAGTACTACACGGCCCGCGCAGACAACTCCCGCATCGAGGACGGCAAACTTGTCATCGAAGCGCGCAATGACAATTACGTCCCGCCCGGCACCGTTTTTCCCCTTCCCTATACCTCCGCCCGGATGCGGACCAGGAACAAAGGCGATTGGACGTACGGCCGCTTCGAGCTCAGGGCAAAATTGCCGAAGGGCAAAGGCATCTGGCCGGCGATTTGGATGATGCCGACCGATGATTTTTATGGGACCTGGGCAGCCAGCGGAGAGATCGACATCATGGAGTACCTGGGCCACGAAACGAATAAAGTCTACGGAACGCTGCACTACGGGGGACAATGGCCCAATAACAAGAGCTCAGGGACGTCGTATGTCCCACCGTCCGGCAACTTCTCAGACGATTTCCACGTCTTCCGGCTGGAATGGGAGCCGGGGATGATGCGCTGGTACGTGGACGACGTCCTTTATCAGACACAACCCCCGCCCCAGTGGTACACCAAGGTGCCTTTCCCTGCGCCGTTCGACAAGCGCTTCCATCTGATTCTGAATGTCGCAGTCGGCGGCAACTGGCCGGGCAATCCCGACGCCTCCACCCAGTTCCCGCAGCGGATGGAAGTGGATTACGTCAGGGTGTACCAGAAGAGGTAGGGGCGACCCCCAACTCTTTCAGAGCCGGGAGCGTAACGCGCGCAGCGCGTAGCGACCGGATCGCGTGCCCCTGGCGATTCCTTTCGAGGCACGCAATCCGGTCGCTACGCGCTGCGCGCGTTACGCTCCCGGCTCTGAAAAGCTCTTTATCGCCGTCGGGCGTTTCCGCTCACCGTCACCAGCGACTGCGGCGCCAGGTCAAGCTCGAAAACGCCATCGCTGACCGGCACCTGCGGCAGCACGGCCATTGCTTCGGTTTCCGACGTTCTGACCACCGACAGCGACTTCATCGACCGCGGCAGTCCGCGAACTGTGACGGGCCGGCCAGGCCCGAGGTTCGCAATGTGGATCACGTAACCCGATCCCCGGCTTCCGGCCGTCCTGAATCCTGCGCAAAGCACTTGTTCCGCGTTGGTTGTCACGCGCAGATGCTCCGCGCCGGCCGGTGTCAATTCCGAGAAGTGTCTGATCAAATGAAAACGTGGCGTGCGGACAGTCGTGGAAGCCTGCACATCCACAAGCCCGTAGTCGCACGTGTACTCCCACTGCAACGCCGCGAGCGGCTGTCCGGAGCGCAGCAGCGCCAGGTAGTTTCGGAGATCCCCGAGCGCATATTGGTAGGTCTCGAAAACCCATGGAAAATGCCAGGCGCCGGCGTCGGCTCCGACCTCGGTCACTAGGAAAGGTTTCTTCAGCTGAGCGGCGAGGTCCGACCACGCGCGCATCCCTTGCTCCCAGGCGTCATAGTCCGACCACGCCCATGAGTGCACCGAAACGGCCCCGACTTGCTCGAGGGCGCCCGGGTCTTCGGCCGCTGGGTACGCAAACGAGGTCGAAACGTTCGGATTTGTGACATCGCCCAGGAGCAGCTTGGTGCGCAAGCCGGCTGCGGCAAAATGCTGACCAAGTCCCTTGATGAAGTCCCGATGAGCCTCGGGGGAAAACCGCACGTCCACCCCGTAATCCGGTTCATTGAACGAGAACAGATCCGCTTCCGCGCCGTACTCGGCCTTCGCAAAGAGCAAGAAGGAGGTGATGTTCTCGAACAGTTCCGGCCAGAGATCACGCGAAACCTCAGCCTGAGGGCCGGCATGCAGCCACCTCGGCAAGTGCCACGCCGACATGATCAGCGGTACGCGTCGCCCGGCGAGAAGCCCCGCAATGCGGAATTCGCGCTCGAGCGTGCTTCCTGCCGTGATTCGCGAGCGGAGCTTGTTCCAGTCGGTCGTGGCCGGTGACGTGTCGTCGTTGACCGGTTCCCAGAGATCCAGGGACATCCCGGTCCGCGCCCAAGCCACCCGGACATTGTTCAACATGAAATCGCACTCCGGGCACTCCAGCCCGTAGACGAAGTTGCCTCCCCAGCCGTCAAAATGCTTTCCGGTCCCCGTCGCGTCGACCAGCACGTCGGCGGCGGAGCGGTCCGGCTCGCCGATCAGGCTCAAAGTGAACTGCAGGGACGCCTGCTGCCCGCGCGCCAAGGTGCCCGAGTGGAACTTAATGTAAATCGAGTAAACCGAAGTGTTCCAGGCGCGGTCGTCCTGGACGGCCGCCGGGAGACTGCGATTAAGAGCAATGTCGAATTGGAGATTACCCTGCGCGTCTTGGGTCGTGACTTTGTCTGCGTTCGCGAAGAGGATCCTGGGATTGTGGGGAAGCACGGCAGGCAGAACGACGTTGCCTGTTTCAGTGGGACCGTCGAAAAGGCGCGTCGTACCGGCGGCGAAGGGTTTCACGGGCAGGTGAAAGAAGAAAAAGAGTCCTTCTGCAGGGGCATCCGTCAGCGACGTAACGAGGATTGAGAATTTCACCTCGTCCCCCGCTTCCTCGACCGTCTCGTCATACGTGAAACCCACGTCGCCTGCGGTCACAGTCGCCTGCCATCGGTTCTGTCCGGACGTGCTCGTGTGTGAAAGAACAGTCACCGAGGAGGAGTCGCCCGACTTCGCCGTCGTTCCCCATCCCTGCCGCGGCAGCCAGATCTCGCCTGTGATTGGGACCACCAGCCCCTGGAGGTTCATGCCACGAAGATTGCCCGGGCCGTCCGTCCACGCTATACCTGCGAAACTGGGCGTCGCGACGAGCCGAAGAAGGCCGACGAGGATCGACAGGATCTGAAGTCTGCGCATAGAAGCGGGCACATCATAACAGAGCCGCCGCGGGCCGGCGATTTGATATGATGCCGAGCGCAAGGAGTGCACTCAAAATGGAACCAGCCAATCCGATGAAGGACGAAGAGACAGTCCTGCTGACCGTGGTCTATAACGACGTAGAAGCCAACCTGATCAAGACGATCCTTGACGAGGCTGGAATCGACTGCCTGCTCGTAAGCCAGGTGCCTCATTCTGTTTACCCGTTCACGATCAACGGGCTCGGCGAGACCAAAATCAAGGTCCTGGCCAGCGAACTGGAGAATGCGAAGGCCGTGTTGGCGGAGTCGAAGGACAACCCAACGGCAGACGATGCCGAGGGTGATTCGACAGACTCGCAATAAACGCAGTGACAGAGCCAGGTGCGGCTTTTACCCCCGGAGGGGGCGGATGTTTATAGTACTGGGAGGAACGGGGCGCGATGTTCTGATAGGCCTTGAAACATCGCGCCCCGCTGGGGCGCCTGCCTCCCTTCCTCCCAGTACTATAAACATCCGCCCCCTCCGGGGGCAAAAGCCGCACCTGGCTCTGTCACTACTTCAAGGAGCCCAGAAATGACGCAAAAGGCGTGCGTTATCTTCATCCTCTTCTTCATCATCCTCGGATCAATCATGAGCGTTCATGCCTGTCTCAAACCGGTCGACCCGCGTAAGGTCATTAAACTCAATGGCCAGTGGCAGGTCGAGCAGGGAGACCTGGGCGACCGGCCTCCAGCCAGTTTTTCTCATACCGTCCAGGTTCCGGGACTGATGGACATGGCGATCCCGGCGTTCGAGGAAGTCGGAAAGAAGAGCCGGCTACGCCAGGCCTTCTGGTATCGGCGGATCTTTCAGATCGACGGCGAGGTGCCGGCTGTTGCGCTCCTGAAGGTTCACAAAGCCGCTTACGGTACTAAGGCATGGCTGAATGGCCAGCTGATCGGGGAGCATCTTCCCTGTTTCACACCTGGCTACTTCCACCTCGAGAAGTCTCTCAAGGGAAAACGGCAGGATAACGAACTGGTGATCAGGATAGGCGCAGACCGCGAGGTCCTGCCGGCGGGAATGCCGACCGGCTGGGACTTCGAGAAGTACCTGTTTATTCCCGGCATTTACGATTCGGTCGATCTCATCCTCACCGGCGTTCCTTATATCCACAACATCCAGATCGCTCCGGACCCCGAGAAGCGCTCGATCAGGGTTCAAGCCGAGATCCTTGGAAAGACGGTCTCCGATATCGTAACGGTGCGGGCGCTGGTTGCCGAAGCGGTCAAAGGAACGACTGCAGGGTCGGCGAACACCCAGGTTCGAGCCAACAACACTTCGCTTTCAAAAGTCGATCTGACGATCCCAATCGAAAACTGCCGTCTTTGGTCTCCCGAAGACCCGTTTCTGTATCAGCTGCGGCTCACAACCGGTGCTGACGCGGCCAGTCTGCGCTTTGGCGTGCGGTCATTCCGGTTCGACCCTCAGACGAAGCGGGCCATCCTGAACGGCAAGCCGTACTTCCTGCGCGGGAGCAACGTCACCATCTATCGTTTCTTCGAGGATGCCGAGCGGAAAGACCGTCCCTGGCGTCAGGACTGGGTTCGCCAGCTGCATCGCAAGTTCAAAACGATGAACTGGAACAGCCTGCGTTACTGCATCGGCTTCCCGCCTGAATCCTGGTACGACATCGCGGACGAAGAAGGTCTTCTGATCCAGGACGAATTTCCAATCTGGCTTCTGAACAAAGCCCCTGAGAATCCAGTGGCCGAGAAGATCATTCCCGAGTACATCGAGTGGATGAACGAACGGTGGAGTCATCCCTGTGTCGTGATCTGGGATGCACAGAACGAGAGCTTTACCACCGAGACGGGAAAGGCGTTGCAGGCAGTGCGGGCGCTCGACTTGTCCAACCGCCCATGGGAAAACGGCTGGGCCGAGCCCCAATCCGACACTGACTGTGTCGAGGCGCATCCATACCTCTTCATCCGCGCCTGGAACGGCCAGAAGCCATTCAAGATGAGCGAAATGGCGGGGATCTCCGGCCGGCCGGAGTTGCAGGGAACTCAGAAGAAGCGCGACGTCCCAATCATCATTAACGAGTACGCCTGGCTCTGGTTGACGCGAGACGGGAATCCGACCTGCCTGACGGACAAGGTGTACGAGAGCCTGCTCGGCCCGAGCTCAACCGTGGAGCAACGACGGCTGCTGTATGCCCGGTACCTCGCGGCCAAGACCGAATTCTGGCGCGCTCACCGTGAATGCGCCGGCGTGCTGCACTTTTGCGGCCTCGGATATTCGCGTCCGGGCGACAAGCCGCGCCCGGAAGGCGGGGCGACAAGCGATCACTTCATCGACCTCGAAAAGCTGCTCTTCGAACCGCACTTTGAGGAGTACGTCAAGGAATCGTTTAACCCTCTGGGCCTGATGCTGGATTTCTGGGCTGAAGAGGCGAAAGCGGGGAGCAGAACTCCTCTGAAGGTCTTCGTAATCAACGATCTCTATGCCGACTGGCAGGGTGATGTGCGGCTGCGCATCCTAAAAGGCGGCCAGGAAGTCTGGTCCCAATCGAAAGCCTGCGGTGTCGCCGGGCTGGGGCGTGACATTTCGGAATTCTCTGTCCAATTCCCCAGCGAACCCGGGCGGTACGTGATTCAGGCGGAATTGAAAGACGGGACAGGGAAGACGATTCGAAGCCTGAGGGACTTCAAGGTACCGGCGGGTCAGACGGAATCGAATTAAGAAAGGATGAAGGATGAAGGATGAAGGATGAAGAAAGCCGCGTTTCTTCATCCTTCATCCTTCATCCTTCATCCTTCTAAAGGCTCCACCCCTGCCGATACGGCGGGTTCAGGAGATCGTTGGCTTTGGCAACGTTCGTGAACTTCATCGTCGACTCGTCGAAGTTCAGCCGCTCATCCATCTGCAGCGCGATCGATCCCATCAGAACGGATTCAACCATCGGCGCCATCGCCTGGAAATTGGCGCTTGCCGATTCCCCGCCTTTGCAGGCATCAAGCCAGTCGCGGTGATGGCCTTTGACCCGGCGAATGGTCTTCTCCGGACGCTTGTAGGCCTTCATCGCCGCCTCAGGCAGAAGCCTGGGCGTTCCTCCCCAACCTCCGGCCAGGATCTTGCCTTTATCGCCAACAAACAGGATGCCGTGCGGTCCCATCTTCCGGCCCATGTCGAGCTCTTCGGGGCTTTCCGGCCCGATTCCGCCGTCGTACCAGGTCACCTTGACGGGCGGCATATCGCCGCGCGCCGGGAAGTGAAAGTAGACGATCGAGGCATGCGGGAAAGTCCCTTTGCCGCGGTTGTAAGAAGTGGCTTCAATGCTGCTCGGATAACCGAGCTTCAAGGCCCAGTAAGCCGGATCAAGGTGATGGCAGGCAAAGTCACCGAGGTATCCGGTCCCGAAATCGAACCAGCATCGCCACGTGACCGGCGTATACGCGGGGTGGTACGGCCGGTACGCGGCAGGACCCAGCCAAAGGTCCCAGTTCAATCCGGCCGGCACCGGAGGCGTATCTGTGGGAGGGGCAACAAGGTCGGTCCAGGGTTTCACGAGCGCCCATGAGTGGACCTCGCGGACGGTACCGATGGCGCCGTCCCAGATCCACTCGCACGTGAGGCGGATACCTTCGCTGCTATGGCCGTGGTTCCCCATTTGGGTCGCCACTTTTGACTCTCGGGCCACTTCGGTGACCTTTCGGACCTCTTCAATCGAGTGGCATAGCGGTTTCTCGCAGTAAACGTGCTTGCCGAGCTTCATCGCCGCGATAGTCGCGGCAGCGTGCCAGTGATCAGGAGTCGCGACGAGAACGGCGTCGATGTCCTTCTCCTTCTCCAACATCTCCCGGAAATCGACGTAGTCTGCACAACCCTTATAGTCCGTCCGGTTCTGCTTCTGGTATGTGTCTGTGATCAGTTTCTTGGTGGGCAAGCGTCCAGCGACATAGCCGTAGTAAAAACGCCGCACGTCGGTCGTCTCGCTTGGATCCGCGATCGCGATGATCCGGGCATCTGACTCCTGGAACAAAGCCTTGATGTTGACCGTCCCCTGGCCGCCGGTCCCGATGATTCCGATATTGACCATGTCGCTCGGGGCAACGTATCCCACACCGCCCAGGACGTGCCGGGGAACAATTGTTGCAGCTGCCGCGCCGGCGGCGGCGACAAACTGCCGCCGAGAGAGTTTAATTCCGGGCTCCTTCTCGACTGTCATACTCCTTACTCCTTCTCATCCTTCAGTGGAGAGCTTTTTCGCCGGCGCCTTTGTAAAGGCTTTTACAGCCTCGCCTTCGTCCTCGTACACATCCAGCCGGGGGAGAATCTTGCTGATCTGAAGCACATGGCGCACCCGGTCCCCGATCCTCAGCGTCTTGACCATCGTTCCAAAACGTTCGGCCATTTTGATGCTGGCAACCAGTTCACCGACACCGGCACTGTCGATCGAGTTGACCTCCGACAGGTTCAACAGCACTTTCTTCCACCCGCTTGCCACGAGTTCGTTCATGACCTCACGCAACAGGACATCTCCGCTCCCGGCAATAAGCCTTCCGCTCAGGTCGACAATAATGACATCCCCCGCGTTACGGACATCTACGTGCATATCGCGTTTCCCCCTATGTGGTAGCCGACATTCTACCGACCAGATCACGGCACCGCAAGCAGCGAGGCGGAAAGACCCCGACTGACACACTGACACACTGACAAACTGACAAACTGACAAACTGACAATCGACGGCGCACGAGAATCAGCCCCGCCTTTGTCAGTTTGTCAGTTTGTCAGTTTGTCAGTTTGTCAGTTTGTCAGTGTGTCAGTGTGTCAGTGTGTTACTCCCGGCATACTCCGTTGGGTCCGAGATTCCCGCCTCAGCAAAGGCTTCGATGCGTTCGCGGCATTTACCGCAGCGTCCGCAGTGGGCGTGGTCAACCGGGCTCGCGCAGCTGAGAGTCAATTCGAGAGGAAGGCCACGCCCCAGGCGGACGACGTCGGCTTTGTGCAGCTTGCCAAACGGTCGAAGAATGCGAAGCGGGTGTCCGAGGCCCAGGCTGAGGGCCTCGGACATGGCCGAGAAGAAACGGGGAGTGGCATCCGGGAATGGGTTGGTCGACAGGATGCCAAGAGCGACCGCGCCGGTTGAATTAAGCGCACACCAGACCGCAGCCTTCGAGAGCAGAATCATGTTCCGGCCCGGTATTTCCCAGCGCTGATCGGACTCGTGATATCCCGGTATTCCCACTCCGCTCGAATACCACGCCTGGCCGTAGACGTCGTTCATCGGGAAATCCAGCACCACTACCGGCCTGATGCCCGGACTCCTGGTTTCCCGCAAAAAGCGGTCGAGCGATTTCCGCTCTTCCTGTTCCCAAGCCAGTCCGCATCGAACGTAAATCGGGTACACCGAATGCCCGGCTTTCGCCAGTTCAACGAGCATCACCGCGCTGTCCAAGCCGCCGCTGCAGAGCGCGGCTACTCTGTCTTCCCTGATTGCTGACTCACTCCCGGTATTCGGCGAAGGCATCGTTAGTCTCCCAGAGCCGGACGGCGACGATTGGCAAGGATTTCGACTTTCCTTCCATGTAGACCAGCTTGGCGATGTTTTCGGCCGTCGGGTTGTCCGCCATGATGAAAGGAGATTCGCCAACGTCCGATAGCGCCTTGATGAGGGGATCATCGCGACGCAGCAGCATTCGGTGATCCAGCTGTTCATCCACGAACCTGACCAGCTGAGCCTTCACCTCCCCGAAATCCACCAGCATGCCGCGCTGATCGAGCGTTTCACCGGCAAGCTCTATCTCCAGAAGGCCGTTGTGCCCGTGCGGGTGCCTGCACTTGCCGCCGTAGTCCATTAGGCGATGGCCGTAGCAAAAGGTGAGTCTTTTGACAATCGTATGCATGGAGTGCGTCCAGTTAGTAAGTATGGGTTCCCGTCCCGCCGTCGGTCAGAAGCACGGCCCCGGTCTTGCCTTCCGACAGAACGAGGTGAACCACGTCGGCGGCTATTTCCTCCGGCTCGACCTGGCGCTTGAGCGGGACTCTTTCCCGCAGCTGTTCCACCTTCGCCTCGCCGAATTCGGGAGGGGGAACCACCAGCCCGGGAGCTATCGAATTCACCGTCACTTCCGGCCTCAGTTCCTCTGCCAGTGTCTGGGTGATGCCGAATAGCCCGTACTTGGTCACCAGGTAGAGTATCCAATTAGAGTAGGCCTGGGACCGGGCCGTTACACGGTCCGTGATGTTCACGATTCGGCCCCAGCCGTTCTCCTTCATCCTGAGGCCCAGTCGAATGCCGAGATAGAGCGGAGCGCGCATGTGGATATCGACCTGCTGTGCGAACAGCCGCTCGAACTGCGCACTGTCCCTGGCCAGTTCTACCAACGGCGTCCTGGGGAAGTCGGACGCATTATTGACCAGGATGTCCACCGTCCCAAATACCTCCGATGCCTTGTCGGTCATGCGATCGCATGCGTCAAGATCGGTTAGATCCCCCTGCAGAGCCAAGGCCCGGACGCCGAGAGCCTCCAAGGCGCTCTTGGTTTCCTGCGCTTCGGAAGCGCTCTTGCGGTAATTGAATACGATGTTTGCGCCTTTGCGGGCCAGCGCCAGAACGATCTCCCGCCCGATCCTCTTCGCCGCCCCGGTCACAAATGCTGTCTTGCCGTTGAGGTCCTTAAGCACGGTTATCTCCCGGAGGAAAACGAAATACTGCTCAACATCTTAGCGCGGGAGGGGGGAAGGGAAAAAGTTCAGCCAGCACAAACTGACAAACTGACAAACTGACAGACTGACATGCAGGCCGGGATTCGTCAGTCTGTCAGTCTGTCAGTTTGTCAGTTTGTCAGTTTGTGCTTCTTCTCGGTTGAAATCTTCTAGTCTCCGAAGCTGATTCCGATGGCCCTTGCGGCTTGAACCATCTGGTCGTTGGGATCTACCAGCCGCTGACGGGCAATAGCGTCCACTATCGGCACCGAGGTGATGTGCTGATCGTCTAGAGCCACCATTCGGCCGAACTGACCGGCGGCCACGAGATCGACCGCCGCGACGCCGAAGCGGGTTCCGAGCAGCCGGTCAAACGCGGTGGGGCTTCCGCCCCGCTGCAGATGCCCGAGGACCACGGTTCGCGTTTCAAGCTCGATCCGGGAACCAAGCATCCCGGCCACGATAGCGCCGATGCCCCCAAGTTTGCCGAATGGGTCTTCGACTCCTTTTTCCCGATAGACTTTGCTGCCCCCTACCGGCGTAGCGCCCTCGGACACTACCACGACGCTAAACGGCCGACCCGCCAGCCGGCGCGCTTCAATCTTCTCGACCATCTTCTCGACCTGGAACGGAATCTCTGGTATCAGGATGATGTCAGCCCCGCCCGCGATCCCCGCTTCCAACGCAATCCAACCCGAATTGCGCCCCATGACCTCAACCACCATCACGCGTTCGTGACTTTCGGCGGTAGTGTGAATCATGTCGAGGGATTCCGTAACGGTCCTGATGGCCGTGTCGAATCCGAAGGTGGTCTCGGTCGCCAGGAGGTCCTTGTCGATGGTTTTGGGCACTCCGACAACCGACAGCCCTCTTTCGGCGAATCGCTGTCCAATGGTTAGAGTGCCGTCGCCTCCGATCAGAACCATGGCATCGAGGCTCATTTCCTTCATCTTGTCCATGATTCGGTCGGAGTAATCATGGAAGATAACCTCTCCGTGCTCGTTCTTAACCGGATAACGGAAGGGATTCCCCCGATTCGTCGTCCCAAGAATCGTTCCCCCTTTCGGGAGAATCCCACGGACGGTGTCGAGAGTCATCGGAATCATCTTGCCCGGCTTGATGAAACCGTCGAAGCTGTCTTCGCTCCCCCAGACTTCCCAGCCGTAGCGCAGAATCGCCGTTTTTACCGCTGCCCTGATGACCGCATTCAGCCCAGGACAATCGCCTCCGCCATTAACGACCGCAATGCGTTTCTGTGGATCGACTTGCATGCAGAGGATTGTACTGTGTAACGGCAGGCCCGGCTAGTGGACGAGATAGACCATTAACGTAGCGAACGAAAGGATGAAGGATGAAGACAAAAACGTCCTTTCCTTCTTCATCCTTCATCCTTCATCCTTCATCCTTTCGTTCGGCGTCTCCCTCGTCCACGTCGTCCACTGGCATGCTAATATGTCCTCGTGTCTTTGGCTTGGTGGCTCTTGGTTTTCCTCCTTATCGGCGCTCTCTGGTTTGCGTTCCGCAAATCTGGAATCGCGCCGAAACTCGTCCTGCTCGTGGTCGCGCCGTTTCTTCTGGTCCTGGCTTTGATTACTTTCAAGGGGCCGGATCGCGGACCCTCCGCTCCAGGTGGTGCAGCAGCGGGGAACTGGTTGAAGGCCGAACAGCGTTCAGATATAGACCTGTCCGGTCAGTTCAGGAGCCTGGACGGGCGCTCCGTTTCTTTGAGTGACTTTTCCGGCAAGGTTCTATTCCTGAATGTCTGGGCAACGTGGTGCGGTCCTTGCCGCATGGAAATGCCGTCCATGGCGGACCTGTACAAGGAATTCGGAAGCCAGGGGTTGGCGATGGTGGCGGTTTCGAGCGAGGATGTCGACACGGTCCGTGATTATGCGGCCTCGACCCGTTACCCGTTTACGATCCTGGTTGATCCGGAAGATGTATTGAGCCAGCGATTAGGAATCAACGCCATTCCCACCACCTTTATCGTCGACAAACAGGGCCAGCTCGTCTACCAGCATGTCGGCGGCAACGACTGGAACTCGTCCGGCGTCCGTGAACAAATCCGGGGTCTGTTAGCCAATGAATAGTCAATTCTTCTTTCGATGCATCGACCCGCGTTGCTGCCGCCAGTTTCCGATTACCGAAAAGCTCTACCAGTGTCCGGCTTGCTCGGATCTCCTTGATATTGCCTACTTGTTCCCGGAGCTTGACGTTCCTGGCCTCAGGCGGGTTTTCCGCGAACGGCGGACCTCTAATCGTCCGCTTGATATCAGCGGCGTGTGGCGGTTTCGAGAGCTTCTTCCTTTTCCGTCCGAGGATCTCCACCACGTCGTCACTCTCGGTGAAGGCAACAACCCGGTTCTCGACGCTCCCCGATCAGCGGATTACGTCGGGTTGAAGCGCCTGAAAGTGAAGCATCTTGGATGGAACCCGACCGGCTCGTTTAAAGACTACGGCATGACCGTAGCGGTGTCGCAGGCCCGGCGGCTGGGCTCCCAATACGTCGCCTGTGCCTCGACCGGCAATACTTCGGCTTCGATGGCCGCTTATTGCGCCCGCGCGAATTTGAAGGCGGCGGTGTTTATTCCGGAAGGGCAGATCGCCTACGGGAAGCTGTCCCAGACGCTCGATTACGGCGCTTTGACGGTCCAGATCCACGGCGATTTTGATGTCGCCATGACGCTCGTCCGGGAATTATCCGAGGAGACGGGCCTCTACCTGATGAATTCCATCAACCCTTTCCGGTTGGAAGGCCAGAAGACGGTGATGTTGGAGCTCTTCGACCAACTCGACTGGAAGATCCCGGACCGAATCGTCGTCCCGGGTGGAAACCTCGGGAACAGCTCCTCCTACGGCAAGGCCCTGATGGAGCTCAAAGAGCTCGGGTTCATCGACAAAGTGCCCCGCATCACGATCATCCAGGCGAGCGGCGCCGACCCTCTCTATCGGACCCTGGTGACCAGTTCGCTCGATCTGGTCCCGGTTAAGAAAGCCTGGACGCTCGCAAGCGCCATCAAGATCGGCCGCCCCATCAGCTGGAAAAAGGCCATGCGCGCGTTAAACTTCAGCGACGGCTGGTGCGACGTGGTGAGTGAGCAGGAGATCGCCGATGCAAAAGCGGTCCTGGGTCGCGACGGGATCGGCTGCGAACCGGCTTCAGCAACAACGGTCGCCGGCTTGAAGCGCCTGATGTCGCTCGGCGAGGGCGAAAAACCGGAGGTCACAATCGACCCCGACGAAGACGTGGTCGCCATTCTCACCGGGCATCAGCTGAAGGACCCCGAGTATACGGTCAATTACCACCTGGACAATCTGTACGAGCACGCGACTTACAAGAACGTGCTGGTCGAGAAATCCGGAAAGCTGAAATCGACTTTCGCGAACCAGCCGGTCCAGGTCGCCGCCGACAAGCAGGCAATCATCAAGCTGCTGGGGCTGTGATCAGAAATAGCGTGAGTCTTTCGCGTTAGAGAGTCATGCACTCCGCAGCCCTCCGCTGCGTGCACGGCTCTCTAACGCGTACCCTCTCCCCCAATTTCTCCTTCCGCTTCTCTTCGTCGAACTAGACGGTATGTTATTCTGAATGTATATAACCATGGTTATTGACCCATATGGAAACCACCAATAGCCGCTCGTCTGGTCTAGTAAAAGGAGTTGTATGAAGCCTGTCACCCTGGGAGAACTGAAGCGGAAGCAGGGAGTCCCCCCCAAACTGCGGTCGGTCAAGGACGAGATCCGGGAGAACTTGCTCGAAAGGCTACGCTGCCGTAAAGAACTGTTCCCGGGCATCGTCGGGTACGAGGATTCCGTCGTCCCGTCGCTTTTGAATGCCCTGCTTTCAAAACATAACTTCATCCTTTTGGGTCTCAGAGGACAGGCAAAGAGCCGCATTCTGAGAGCCTTGACGACCCTTCTGGATGATGAAATCCCTGTCATCAAGGGATGCGAGATCAATGACGATCCGTTTTTCCCGATCTGCTCGGCCTGCCGCAGGCGCGTTGGTGAGGAAGGGGACGATCTGCCGATCGGTTTCCTTGGCCGGGAAGAGCGCTACGTCGAGAAACTCGCGACGCCCGACGTGACGATTGCCGATATCATCGGCGACCTGGACCCGATCAAGGCGGCGTCCAAGGGTCGCGAACTGTCGGCGCATGAGAACATCCACTTCGGCCTGTTGCCGCGTGCTCATCGGGGCATATTCGCCATCAATGAGCTGCCCGATTTGGCGCCCAAGATCCAGGTCGGACTGTTCAACATCATGCAGGAGGGCGACGTCCAGATTAAGGGATTCCCAATCCGTCTCCCGCTCGACCTGCTGATGGTATTCTCCGCGAACCCCGAAGATTACACCGCGCGCGGCAAGATCATCACCCCGCTCAAAGACCGCATCGGGTCAGAGATCAAGACGCACTATCCGCTGGATATTCGCGACGGCATCCGGATCACGCGGCAGGAATCCTGGGTCGACCGGGGCGAGACCAAGCCCGTGGTTCCCGAATTCGTTCAGGAGACGATCGAAGCGGTCGCTTTCCTCGGGCGCCAAGACAACCGGATCGACAAACGTTCGGGTGTCAGCCAACGGCTGCCGATCTCCTGTACCGAAAACGCCGTAAGCAATGCAGAACGGCGATCCCTGATCAATGGCGAGAAGCGAACGGTTGTTCGCATTGCGGACATTTATGCCGCCGTTCCGGCCATCACCGGGAAACTCGAGCTCGAATACGAGGGCGAGCTCAAAGGTTCCGAACAGATCGCGCAGGAGTTGATCCAGGCGGCGATTCTGAAGGCTTTCGAGAAGCGGTTCCCGAGTCAGAATTTCGACCACATCATCCAATGGTTCAACCTCGGCGGACAGGTAAAGACGACCGATCAGACGGCAACCGCCGAGTATCTGGAGAAGTTGGAGCCGATCCAGGGAATCGGGGAGATCCTTCAGTACCTGCGGATTTCGAAGAAGGAAAACCCCGAGATGGCGGTCGCTGCTGTCGAATTCGTCTTGGAAGGCCTTTACGCAGAAAAGAAGCTGAGCCGCAACGAGGATCGGGGTTATTTCAAGGAAATGGATAAGCCCGAGGACGAATACTTCAAGGACTTGCCGAACCGCCGTCGCTCGTTCAATTGAAGAAGGCAGAAGTCAGGAGTCAGAAGTCAGGAGTCAGAATGAGAAGAAGAGTCCGGCTGGCTTCCTTTTGAAAGCGAACGTTTCGACTCTTCCGCATTCTGACTTCTGACTACCTGACTCCTGACTTCTTTTAAGGAGTTTTTAATGGCCCGAGTTCGATACAGCAAGTACTCGCCTGATCCTGCGGGAGACGTGGACCTTGAGGAGCTGATGAACCAGCTCAAGGATTTCTTCCTGGACAGCGGCTTCTACTCGAAGTACGTCTCGGATAATTCCCAGAGCCTGGCCGGCCTTCGCAAGGCCCTGGCCGAGATCCTGTCCGAGAACGAGTCGCTTCCGGAGGACTGGCGTGAATCTTTGAAGGATTTCGCCCGGAACTACCCGAACGGCTCGCTGCCGCCCGAAGTGGAGGAGCTGCTCAACCAGATCATGCAGCGACTTCTGCAGGAGGGCTACCTGCGTGTCTCCGAGGGAGAGTGGGGGCAGCCGCCTCCGAACGGACCAGGCAAAGAGGATGAACCGATCAAGAACGCGCGCTTTGAGCTGACCGACAAGAGCATCGATTTCCTCGGTTACAAGACGCTTAGGGAGCTGATGTCCTCACTTGGCCGCAGCAGTTTTGGCCGGCACGATACGCGCGAATACTCCACTGGAATCGCGAGCGATGCTCCGAGCCGGCCCTACGAATTCGGCGACGTTCTGAACCTGGACGTTACCGAAACACTGCTCAATGCCGTGCGACGAGAAGGTGTCGGAGGCCCGCTGAAGCTGCACTACAACGACCTGACCGTCTACCAGACTGACTATCAGAGCTCGTGTGCGACGGTGTTGATGCTCGACTGCAGCCACAGCATGATCCTCTACGGAGAGGACCGGTTCACTCCGGCCAAGAAAGTCGCGCTGGCACTGTCACATCTGATCAGGACGCAGTTCCCGGGCGATTCCCTGGAAGTGATCCTTTTCCATGATTCGGCGGAACAGATCCCGCTGGCCCGCCTGGCCTCCGTCAAGGTGGGGCCTTACCACACGAACACGTGCGAAGGGTTGAGGCTGGCGCGCAGGATTCTTCTGAATCAGAAGAAGGACATGCGGCAGATCGTCATGATCACCGACGGCAAGCCTTCAGCGATCACCCTCGAGGACGGGCGGATTTACAAGAACCCGTTCGGCCTCGATCCGCTGATCCTGAAGGAAACGTACCGCGAGGTCACGAACTGCCGGAAGGCCGGAATCATAATCAACACCTTCATGCTGGCACGCGACTACTACCTGGTCGACTTTGTGAAGAAGGTGTCGGAGATCTGCAAAGGCAAAGCCTATTTCACCACCACGCTCAACCTTGCCAACTACCTGCTCATGGACTTCATGACCAGGAAGTCGAAGACGGTGCACTAGAACCTTTAACCACAGAGACACAGAGAGCACAGAGAAAAGCGTCTTTCTCTGTGCTCTCTGTGTCTCTGTGGTTCAGAGGAATTAGTGCCCGTAGCTAATCCTGTAAATCACGCCCATCTCATCGTCCGAAACCAGGAGCGCGCCGTCGGGCATGACCAGCACATCCACAGGGCGGCCCCAGGCATCGTCACCCTGCAACCACCCTTCCGCAAACACCTTGTACTCGACGGCCTTGTTGCCCTCCAGTCGAACGAGTGTCACGCGATACCCCAGAGGCACGGAACGGTTCCACGACCCGTGTTCCGCGATGAAGATCTGGTTCTTGTACTCGGCCGGAAACATCGACCCCGTATAAAACCGCATTCCAAGAGCCGCGACGTGCGGGCCGAGTTTCATCGCCGGCGGGGTGAATTCGCTGCAAGGCCGCCCTTTGCCGAATTCAGGGTCGGCGATGTCGCCCCCCTGGCAATAGGGAAAACCGAAGTTCATCCCCGGCTGCGGGGCCTGGTTCAGCTCGTCCGGCGGCCGATCGTCTCCGAGCATGTCCCGGCCGTTGTCGGTGAACCATAGAACCTTGGTTTCCGGATGCCAGTCGAAGCCGACCGTGTTCCGGATTCCGCTCGCGAACACTTCCAGGCCGGAGCCATCGGGCTTGATCCGGGTCATTGACGCATACCGCTTGTCCTGTCGGACGCAAACGTTGCAGGGAGCGCCGACCGGCACGTAGAGCCAGCCGTCAGGGCTGAAGGCGATAAACTTCCAACCGTGGTGCTCGTCTGAGGGATAAGAGTTGTTAACAACGACTGGCTGAGGAGGGTTCTCGAGTCGGCTCTCGATGTTGTCGTACCTCAGGATTCGATTGATCTCACCGACGTATAGCGATCCGTCCTTGAAAGCGACGCCGTTTGGCGAGTTAAGGCCTTTAGCGATGGTGTAAACCTTATCTGCCTTGCCGTCCCCGTTGTTGTCCTGAACGGCAAAGACCGAATCCTCCCTGGTTCCCACGAAGATCGCCCCACCGTCGCCTCGCCGCATGGAGCGGGCATTGGGCACATTGTCGGCAAATACAGAGATCCGGAAGCCTTCGGGCAAACGAATCCGCTCGAGCGGAATGTTGCGATTCGAGGCAGCCGGCTGGGGCGGGGAGCTTTGGGTCGTGGAACAGAAGGAGAAAAAGGGGACAAACAGAAACAGAAGAGCGATAAGGGTCCGAGCCGATCTTGCTTTCGTTTTAAACATGATGACCTCTTGCCGAACCAGGCGCGGTCGCCCGAAACCTGCGGAGTAACACCGCGCCAAAGCATGCAGACAAAAATGAGGCAAACAGGATCCCGGCCTTCGAGACCTCCAGCAGATCACCTGCCGGAAAGGCCAGGTTGGCAATGAACAGAGACATCGTAAAGCCGATGCCGGCCAGGCACCCGCCTGCAAAAATCTGCTTCCAGGAGACATCCCCGCCGAGCGCCGCCAACCCACCGCGCACCGCAAGCCAGGACAAAAGCGTGATGCCGAGCGGCTTGCCGATGCAGAGGCCGGCGATGATACCGAGGCTTGTCGGGTGAGCCAGCGCGAGGCCTTCGCCTAGATCCAGGCCGGCGTTCGCCAGCGCGAACAGCGGCATGATCAGGAACGTCGACCAGGGAGCAAGCGTATGTTCCAGGCGCTGCATGGGGGTCTGCGCCGCTTCTGAGATTTCCTCGAGGCTCTCCAGGATCGACTGCTCTTCATTGGTATTCGGCCTGAGACCGGGGCTGGTCTTCTTTCTCTCCAGCTCGCTCATCAGGAACCGGCCGCTTTTAACCACATCCTTGGTGGCCAGACCGGTCGAGGCCGGTATGGTCAGGGCGAGGATGACACCGGCTATCGTGCTGTGAATGCCGGATTCCAGGAATGCCAACCAGAGGCCGACGCCGAAGATACCGTAGACGAGCGGATGGCGAACCCCGAGGAGGTTGCAAGCGACGAGGACGACGAGGACAATTCCTGCGATACCGAGGCTGCCCCAGCCGATATCCTCGCTATAGAACAAAGCGATCACCAGCACCGCCCCGATGTCGTCCACGATGGCCAGCGCAGTGATGAAAACCTTCAGTGGGAGAGGCACGGCCTTTCCGAGAAGAGTGAGGACGCCAATGGTAAACGCGATGTCCGTCGCCATCGGTACGCCCCAGCCGGCCTGACCCGGCTTGCCGAAGTTGATGGCAAGATAGATGGCGGCGGGGGCCAGCATGCCGCCAACTGCGGCCGCCGCCGGCAGGGCCGCTTTTTTCGGAGACGATAGCTCGCCGATGATCAGTTCCCGCTTGATTTCGAGGCCGACCACGAAGAAGAACACGACCATAAGCGCGTCGTTGATCCAGTGGCCGAGGGTTTTGGCAAGCTCAAACGAACCGAAGGAGATGCCCAGGCGTGTTTCGAACAAGTGGTGGTAGCTTTGGCCGCCCAGGTTGGCCCAGATCAGCGCGGCAACTGTGGCAGCCAGCAGGAGAATGCCGCCACTGGCCTGCGCGGACGCAAAGCGCAGGAACGGGTCGAGAACGATATCAATCGGCCGGGGTTCCTTACTCTTTACTTTCTGGGTCGATTGGGTCACTGTCGAATGGCTCTCGATTACACGCCTCTTACCCCAGTGTCCGGAGCCTCGATGTAGGCGTCGACGCTCCATAACCCGCCGCCATGAGTCATGATGTACAGGAAGGCGAACAGGTATAGCAGTGCCAGCTCTCCCTGGTTCTGAATCGGCAAGGGAGCCTTCGCAGCGTGGAACATGAGGTAGGCAACCGCCATTTGACCGGCGCAAATGAAGGCCGCCGGCCGGGTGAACAAACCGATAGCAATGAGGAATCCGCCCACAAACTCGATTACGCCACCCACGCCCATCAGCCCGGCGAGCTCCACCCTCTGGCCCCCGAACCAACCGAACAGCTTTTGCGCCCCGTGGCACAAAAAGAGAAGGCCAAAGGCGAAGCGCATCAGGTTATACATCGGCGTGGCCAGGCGACTAAGAATTCTTAGAGTCATCCTGCTTGCTCTCCCTGCTGTGAGATTTTGAGTCCGCCCGAATGGCGAGGGTGTCTAACTTCTAATGATGTAATAAAAAGCGATAAAGGACAAACGGGGGGGAGCTGACGGTCGACGAGCTGACAACTGACGGCTGACAACTGACAACTGACAAAGACGGGTAGCAGGCCGACTTTTGTTTTTGTCAGTCGTCAGTTGTCAGTTGTTTCCTGGTTCGTAGGGCATGCTGTTAATAATCGCCATCACGTTCGCAACCACACGGTTGCATCGCGGCGCTTCGAAGGCAAAGACGTTGTTCAAGGTTTCTCCGCCCTTCTGCTCGAGTGCTTTGCGGAGATACATTCGACCCCTGTGAAGATTGACTTTTACCGCGTCCACGCTCATCCCCAGGGACTCTGCGGCCTCCGCGGTCGACAACCCTTCAACGTCTCTGAGGATCAGGACTGAGCGGTACCGTGCGGGCATCTGCTCAATAGCGAGCTCCAGCACGTGGCGGACCTCCCGATTCAACATCTGCTTTTCGGGTCCAGGCCTGCCGTCATCCATCTTCTCGATCATTTTCATTTCCGTTTCGGTATCCATTGGGTAAGTGTGCCGGTGCTTCCTCAGTCGCGACAAACACTGATTGACGGCAATCCGGGTCAACCAGGTGGCCAGGCTCGACCTGCCCTCGAATTGAGACAGGTTTCGGTACGCCTGCACGTAGGCATCCTGCATGGCGTCTTCGCACTCATCATCGCCTCCCAGAATCGCGCGAACGGTTCGGTAGAGGCGCTGGTTGTGCCGGCGCATGATGACCTCAAAGAGCGCGGTCTCGCCCGCCAGAACTCGGGCTACGACCTCTTCATCCGTCAGCACCTCCCGTTGTTTATTTGAGACAGCCGTTTGAACCTTCACTAATGACCCCCTCTTTCCGAGATTACAGACAATAGAGCGCGGTAGCCGCGATTGGGTTACAGCTTATTCCAACTGTAACCTCCCAACCCGTGGGTGAGTCAAATCGGGAAAGGAGATCAAAAGCTATGGATCAACGAATTGAGACAACTTGGTGGGTGCTGAGGCTGGCGTTAGGACTCACCGCATTTCTCGCCGGCCTGGACAAGTTCTTCAACCTTCTCGCTAATTGGGAGTCATACTTGAGTCCCTTGGCCAGCCGGGTGCTCCCGATATCGCCCGTCGCGTTCATGCAGGTGGTCGGAGTCATTGAAATGGCAGTCGCAGCCCTGATCCTGCTCGGTTATACCAGGCTCGGAGGCTATGTCGCCGCTATCTGGTTGGTCGGAATCGCGGTGAACCTCGTCACCACCGGACAGTATTTCGACATTGCCGCCCGCGACGTAGTCATGGCCCTGTCCGCTTTCAGCCTTGCCCGCTTGACCGAATATCGCGAATCCGTTCTCGGCACCGACCGCGAACCAAGCCGGATCGCCCATAGCCGCGCATGAAGTTCTGGGAGCGCAGGCATCCTGCCTGCTTGTTCAGCATGCACTATCGATCCCCGCGGGAACGAGCAGGCAGGATGCCTGCGCTCCCAGGAAACCGCGGGTTGAAGCTTCGTTCGCTCGGCGATAACATGCTCTGCAGTAAGACATTCAAGGAGGATCACCGTGGCCAACGAAGTCATTCCGCAGAAATACCTTGACCTCTTCCAAAAGCCCTGTTTCGCCAACCTGGCGACCCTGATGCCCGACGGTCGCCCCCAGGTCACTCCCGTTTGGTGTGACTACGACGGAACCTACGTTGTGGTTAACACCGCCAAAGGCCGTCAGAAAGACCGCAACATGAGGAGGGACAAGCGGGTTTCGCTCTCGATCATGGATCCGAAGAACCCCTACCGTTACCTGGAAGTCCGCGGTACGGTGGCTGAAATCACCGAGGAGGGCGCCAGCGAGCACATCGACAAGATGGCGAAGAAGTATCTGGGCCTGGACAAGTACCCGAATGCGCAGCCTGGCGAGGTGCGCGTGCTTTACAAGATCCGCCCGGAAAAGACGAGCTCTATGGGCTAAGGGCTGGCGCCGGGCTTACTGCCTTGCTGGCTCTCCTCTGATTCCGTCTTCTCGCCCCAGTCCTCGAGACGGAAAGACGAAGAGTAGTAACGTTTCATTTCAGCAGCGACGCCGTCGAGATCCGGGAAGAGGCGTCGCTCGTCCATCCCGCACAGATCCAGCTGATCACGCATCAGGTCCACCTTGTCCTTCGCAATGACAAACCGTCGCAGGGCGGACTGCAGACCGTGCTCCGACAGGATCTGGTCGAACGATTTTGTCTTGTCCGAGCAAAGCGTGAAGGTGGCCGACTGCGCCACGATCCGGGAGTCAAGCGCGGGCGGTTCGAGCATGCAGGCAAAGGCCGAGTCTTTCGTCCCGGAGGCGTTGAAGAGATCCCAGGGCGATGAGATTCCTTTCTCATTCAGAACCTCGTCCAGGTCCTGGACCAGGAAAGCGATCGGACGAAGTTTGAAGTGCTCGTGCACCTGCTTCCAGTTCAGTTTCCAGATGACCCGGTTCCCGCCGGTGTGGCTTCCCAGCGTCGCAAAATTGGCAGCGACCAGCGGGGAGTAAGTCCAGTCGAGCAGGCGCGTCGGCAGCCCGTGGTGCTGGGCGATGACCAGAAGCTCCCAGTCATTCGCATAGGGCTGCGGCAGGTAGGGACGAGAGTAGCGGATGAAATTCCTCAGGATGTGCTCTTCAAGGTGCGCTTTGGTATGGGGCAAGGAGATCCCACCCAGCTTGTCCAGGCTGGTGAGAAGAGGGCGGGCCGCATCCGAATCCCCCCGGTAGACTGAATAGTCCCGCCTTCGGCCGCTCTTTGGATCCACCTCCGGAGGGGTAACCAGATCCAGTAGCTGCCCGAGAGTCTGAATCCTCGTTTCTTCGAAGCGGTCAAAGGGCATGTTTGCCTCTCGGGCAAAAAGCTGCCGTGGGCCGCGAGTTGACGATTGACGATTGACGATCGACGATCAAAAACGACAACCGTGGGTGGCTCTTAATCGTCAATCGTCAATTTCCTGTGAGTTTCTTCAACTCGATCTTGCTCTTTTCGACTCGGCCGTAAAACAGCGTGATGTTTTTCAACTCGGCCGCAAGCTTGTCGCTCAGCTCTCCTTGCCTGAGCCGCCATTCCCAATTGCCGCCGGTTACTCCGGGCACGTTCATGCGCGCGTCACTGCCCAGGCAAAGCAGATCTTGAACCGGTACTATAGCGATGTCCGCGACTGAAGAAAACGCCAAACGGAGGAAGTCCTTACAGGGGTGTTCGACCGGGTGCCCGACGTACTCCTCGATGACCTTCTTTTCCGGAGCCTCCAGGCAGTTGAACCAGCCGAGCGTGGTGTCGTTGTCGTGCGTCCCCGTGTAAATAACGCAATTCCGAACGTGATTATGCGGCAGGTAGGGATTCGCGGCGCTGTCGCCGAACGCAAACTGAAGGACTTTCATTCCCGGCAAGTCGAACTGTTCGCGCAGTTCTTCGACTTCCGGCGTGATCAGTCCCAGGTCCTCGGCCACAAACGGCAGATCGCCGATCGCTTGTTTTAAGGCCTTGAAGAGCTTTTCCCCAGGGCCTTTCACCCACCGTCCGTTAACGGCCGTCTGTTCGCCCGCCTCAACTTCCCAGTACGCCTCAAATCCACGGAAGTGATCCAGGCGGACAATGTCTACGAGGTCGAGCGTGTTCCTCACCCGGCTGATCCACCACCGGTAACCGTCTTCTGCCATCCGGTCCCATCTGTAGAGAGGGTTACCCCACAATTGCCCGGTCGGGCTGAAGTAATCCGGCGGAACACCGGCCATCACAGTCGGACGTCGTTCGCCATCAAGGAAGAACAGGTCTGGATGCGCCCACACATCCGCGCCGTCATAGGCGACAAAGACCGGCATGTCGCCCACAATCCGGACGCCCTTTCGGTTTGCGTACTCCTTGACCTTCCCCCACTGTTCAAAGAAAACGAACTGGAAAAACTTGTTCGATTCGACCTCTTCGTGCAGGCGCTGCTTCCAGTCTTGAAGAGCCTGCGGTTCACGCAAAACTGCGCTGTGCTCCCAACGGTCCCAGGACCCCCCGCCGTGATGTTCCTTTAGCGCCACAAAAAGTGCGAAATCCTCCAGCCACTCCTCTTCGGCAGTGCAAAACGTCGCAAAACGGGCTCGCTGCTCGTGGCTGGGGTGATCTCGGAACCGGTAATACGCCCGATTCAGACACCATCTCTTGAAGTCGCTGACGGCCGTGTAATCGACCCTTTCCTCCCGCAGCCGATCGGCTGACGGGGCAGAGTGCACCTCCTCGGGTGTGAGCCAACCTTGCTTGAAAAGCTCTTCCGGACTAATGAGGAGCGGGTTTCCCGCAAACGATGAGAGACACTGATAGGGGGAATTCCCATGACCCGTCGGACCCAGCGGCAGAATCTGCCAGAACCGCTGCCCGGCTTTCTCGAGGAAATCCACAAAATCGTACGCCTGCTGACCGAGATCCCCGATCCCCCATCGTCCGGGTAAAGAAGTAGGATGCAGAAGAAGACCGCTTGACCGATTCATAGATACCCTTGAAAAGACTGGGAATCAGGCAATTCTAACACAGGGGTGGAAGGAGGCTGGATAGGTCAATACCTCCGTCGCAGAAAGCGCGAGTCACTCAACCGCCGCTGAGATTGTGCCCGCTGCGGAGCTCCTGCCCGTCACCTTGTCACCTTGTCACCCTGTCACCCTGTCACCGTAGGTACCGATTGTTCTTCATTGGCCCAACCTTCCCGGCTTGCTATCATGCCGACGAGAACGCATGCACCCGACTCCCGGCCAACATTCATCTCAAGAAAAGGTCACAGGACTGGTCGAGCGGGTCACTTTCTTCAACGAAGAAAACGGCTTCTGTGTCATCAAAGTAAAGTCCAAGAGTCGCGCGGCGCTAATCACGGTCGTTGGATCCGCCCCTTCGATCAACCCGGGCGAATGGGTCGAGGCTGACGGGCGGTGGGTGCAAGACCGTGACCATGGGCTGCAGTTCAAGGCCGAGAGCATTCGGACCTCCCCTCCAAGCACGGAAGACGGCATCAAGCGGTACCTGGGCAGCGGCCTGATCAAGGGGATTGGGCCGGTTCTCGCCGAACGCCTGGTCGGCGAATTCGGCGATCGGGTCTTTTCCATTATCGAGGAGGCGCCGCGGGCCTTGGAGCGCGTTGAAGGGATCGGCCCGACCAAGCGGGAGCGGATCAAAGAGGCGTGGGAGGAAGCCAAACACATCCACAAAATCATGGTTTTCCTGCATTCCCACGGAGTCAGCACGAGCCGCGCCGTCCGAATCCACCGGACTTACGGAGATCAGGCGATCGAGATACTGATGGAAGACCCGTACGCGCTCGCCCGCGACATCCACGGCATCGGCTTCAAGAGCGCGGATCAAATCGCCCAGCGCCTCGGGATCCCGCCCGACTCGGTCAAGCGCGCCTCGGCAGGCCTCAGCCATGTCCTTCTTGAGGCGACAGACGACGGGCATTGCGGCTTGCCCGAGGAGGTGTTGAAAGAGGAAGCGGTCAAATTGCTCCAGGTGCCGGAAGCTGTCGTCTTGGAGGCCCTGGCCGAACAAATCAGGGACAACCGCATCATCCTTGACGAAATTGACGGCGAGAAGACAGCGTTTTTGCCCCACTTGCAGGCGGCCGAGCGCGAGATCGCCAGTCGGCTCGCCCGGCTGGTTTCCGGCCCCCGGAACTATCCTCCAATCGATTTGGAGAAGGCCGTCAGCTGGTGCCAGGAAAGGACGGGAATCGACCTCGCTCCCAGCCAGCTGGATGCTTTAAAGGTCGTGCTGAACAGCCGGGCTGCGATCATCACCGGCGGACCTGGAGTCGGAAAGACCACTCTCGTTCAAACGATCTTGACAATCCTGAGCGCGAAAAGACTGCGCTGCCTGCTCTGCGCTCCCACGGGCCGCGCGGCCAAGCGCCTTTCAGAAGCGACCGGGCAGGAGGCCAAAACGATTCATCGATTGCTCGAGGCACAACCCTCCGGCCGGTTCGGTCGGACGGACAGGAATCCGCTGGAATGCGACCTGCTTATTGTCGACGAGGTCTCGATGGTCGACGTCCCGCTGATGGCGATGCTTCTGCGCGCCTGCCCGCCGAGCGCTGCGGTTGTCTTCGTCGGAGATGTCGACCAATTGCCGTCCGTCGGGCCTGGAATGGTGTTGCGCGACTTGATCGAGAGCTGTATTGTCCCGGTTCTCCGTCTTACCGAAGTGTTCAGACAGGCGGCCGGGAGCGATATTATCCGCTCGGCCCACGCGATCCGTCAGGGTGCCTTCCGGATTCCGGACAAGGCTGGTCGCAGTGCGGACTTCCTTTTCCTCGAGCGCCAGGAGCCGGACACCATCCTGGCAACTTTGTCGGAACTGGTTCAAAGGCGGATTCCTTCGCACCTGGGACTCGACCCCATGCGGGATGTCCAGGTTTTATGTCCCATGAATCGAGGCCTTTTGGGCGTGCGGGAGTTGAACGGCCGGCTACAGGAGTTGTTGAACCCGCGACGACCTGGCGAAGCCACCCTCGATCGCTTCGGATTCCGATTGGGGAAAAGGGACAAGGTGATTCAACTCGAGAACAACTACGACAAAGACGTCTTCAACGGGGACATCGGTTTTGTCGAGCGCGTTGACACGATCCAGCACGAGCTGACGATCAACTTTGAGGGCCGGTCGGTGAATTACGAGTTTGACGAAGTGGATCAGCTCGCCCTGGCTTACGCCATCACCATCCACAAATCGCAGGGCTCGGAGTTCCCCGCGGTCGTGATACCGATGGCGATGGAGCAGTACATCCTTCTGCAGCGGAACCTGATCTACACCGGCATAACCCGCGGCCGCAAAATGGTGGTGGTGGTCGGCCAGAAAAAGGCGCTCGGCCTCGCAGTCCGCAACAGCCGGGTTAACAAGCGCTACTCGGGACTGCTGCAGCGGCTGAAAGGGAGCCGCCGATCGGACGGATCCGACTGATCCGTCCGATCAGAAGCGGCATTGGGATCCCTAAAACGCGTTAATATCGTTGCCGCTCTTTTGCACGCCCTGCTGGCCCATGTACCACTTCACGGCGCCTGTCTGGGTGTCGGTGATTGACAAAACGTAGGCAACGTCTGTGAGCGCGCCGTAGAAGACCCAGAAATGCCCGTTCGTTCCCCGTCCATCCAGGACCTTCACGATCAGCTCAACGTTTCCTGGTCCGAAGAAATAGAAATACCCGCTATCCCCGGTAAGCGGCACGGCTGTTCCCTCGCCGGACGCCTCCCCGACGTACCACGTGACATTGACTCTGAAACGGTTGGAGCACAAATTCAGATCCGGACCGGCGACCTGAGCCACCAGACCCGGGTCAACCTGCGGATCCTCCCCGGGCGGAGAGGCCCCGGTATCGGTGAAAGCATTGGTGTCGTTCCTGCCGGCCTGGACTCCGGCAGGGTTTTCGTAGCCTTTGACCGCACCGGTCTGCATGTCGGTCACGGTCAAGATGTAGCGGACGTCGGTCAGCGCCCCGTAGAAGACCCAGAACCTGCCGTTCACGCCGCGACCGTCAAGGATCTTTACGACGATCTCTACGTTCGAAGCACCGAAAAAGTAAAAGTAACCGGAGTCGTTCGAAAGAGGGACCGGGCGGCCAAGCCCGCTTGAGCCACCCGCCCACCACTGGACCTGCACCCGAAAGCGTCCGTCGCGCAAGTACAAGGCGTAGTCAGGCTCGTGAAGCAACGTCACGAGTCCGTGGTTGTAGTCGGCGATGACGATGTCTTCGGCCCCATCGCCGTTAATGTCCCCTACCGCAATACCCTGAGGCTGATAGTGGCTGGCATAGGGAACATCATACAGTTCGTACCCCTGCAGGTATCCGCCCGGCGCCTGCTGAAAGAGCCCGATGGCATTCCAACCCCCGTGCGCGACGAGGACGTCTTTTCGACCGTCCAGGTTTGCATCCGAAAGAACGACGGGTTCCGGACAGTCGTAAGCGACGTACGAGACGGGGGGATCCAGAGTGCCGCCTGCGTTTTGGGCAAAAACGGCCACCCAGGCGTTCGGGCTGTTGCCGCCGTAACTGACGACGACATCCGCCCGGAAATCGTGGTTGACATCGCCAACGGCCATGCCACCCGGAAGGTCCCAAATTGTCTCCGGGAGTGAATATTTGACCGGAGCATTCAACGTGCCGGAGCCGTTCTGCAAAAGGACCGAAATCGGGGACCCGAGTCCCTGGCCGCTCATGACGATCAGATCCTGACGACCGTCATCATTGACATCCCCGATGTCGACGTCGTTATAGCCCTGCTGCCCTACTGTGTAGCTCACCGGGGTATTGAGGGTGCCGTCCGTTTTCTGCAGCCACACCTTCACCGCGCCCGACCACGGCACTCCAACGATGTCCATTCGTCCGTCACCGTTCAGGTCGCCGATTTTGATCTGGTCCAGACTGGCGAAGGGATAGATGATCGGGGTATTGAGCGTACCAGAGCTGTTCTGAAGGTAAACCTCCACGCCACTGGATGATCCGCCTGCCACGACATCATTTCGCCCATCACCGTTGACGTCGCCAATATCCACCGACCCGTACTCCGGGTTCCAAGTGGCCTTGTACTTGACCGGTGTCGCCAGATTGCCGTTCTGATCCTGAAGGTAGACGAAGAGACAGTGGTCATTTTCCTCATCAAAGTAGCGGCTGGTGACCAGGACAACGTCCTTTCGCGAGTCGTTGTTCACATCTCCAATGGCGACCGCCTCTGGCCAGGAGCCGGTTGGAGCGGCCGAATAGGCGAGATAGTACCCGGAGTTGCTGAAAGCTTGCGGGTCAGCCATAGGCGGAGGCAGCTCAGAGGCGGAAACCGCCCCGGAGACCGGCTGACGCCTCCCTTGGTCATCGGTATACCAACGGCTCCAGGAATCACCCTCCTGCCGCAGGTAAGGGACGTTCACACGTCCCCGTGCATCAATAAACTTTCCTTGATCGGCCGCGTACGAAAAAACGGCCAGGATGAAGACTGCGCAAAGCAGGGCCGCGAACGCGAGGCGGCGATTCATCGACATGGTGCTCCCCCGTTAGAAGACGACAAAGGCAAGAAAGCAAAATGAGAAAGGCCGATGCCGGGCAGCCGAGACGAGCCTGCTCGAAAACGAGCGAAGAATAAACGAGTCAAAGGATTACTGTCAACGAGGGAAGCTATCAAGCGGGTCAACGGGATCCCGGGCAGGGTCATCGAACCGGCGAACAATTCGGTAGAGAGTGTCGCGCTGGGCAGGGATGAAACCGGCGGCGCGAATGGCCGCCCGCAGCTCGCACGGCCTCATCAATTCCCCGTTTTTCGCGCCGGCTGAGGACGAGATGGACTCGTTCATCAGTGTGCCGCCCAGGTCGTTGGCGCCGGCTCGCAGGCAGGCTTTTGCCACTTCCAGGCCTTCCTTGACCCACGAAACCTGGATGTTCTTCAGGTCCTTTCCGAGCGCCAGCCGGGCAACGGCGTGCATCTTCAGAACGTCACTCGTGGAAAGCGAGCGTGTGAGGCCGAGTGCCCCGTCCGAGTCAGAAACCAGGCTCAGAGGAACAAACTCGGTGAACCCGCCGGTTCTTCGCTGCAGATCCCTTATGTGGAGAAGGTGCAAGGCCCGCTCGCGGTAGCCCTCGATATGCCCGTACATGATCGTCGCTGAAGTACGCAGGCCGAGCGAGTGCGCCGTTTCGATTACTTGGGTCCACTCCCGGGTGCTGATCCGGCGTGGGGAAATCGCAGCCCGGATGCGGTCATCGAGGATTTCTGCCGAAGTCCCGGGAAGGCTGTTCAAACCCGCGTCCTTCAACTCGGTCAGGTATTCGCGTACGGTTCGTCCCACCTCCCGCGACCAATGGACAACCTCTTGCGGAGAACAGCCGTGGATGTGAAGGTCGGGTAGCGATCGACGGATCATCCGGCAGAGTCGCCGATAGAATGAAGCATCGAGGTCCGGCGACAGTCCTGCCTGGATGCACACCTCTGTCGCTCCCAGCTTGTGAGCCTCCTGTGCCTGCCGCAGCACTTCCTCGATCGGGAGGGAAAAGGCCTCGCGGCTGGACTTCGGGCGACTGTAGGCGCAGAAGCGGCAGTGGTTGTAACAGATGTTCGTAAAGTTGATGTTGCGGTTAACAACGAAGTTGGAAATACAGCCGACTGCCTCTGTTCTGAGGAAGTGAGCCACAGCAAAAAGCGCGTCCGCCTCAGCGCCTTCCAGGCCGAGAAGCCAGGTGAGATCCTCGGCCGAAAGGTCAGTTCCTTCCAACGCCCGGTCGAGGATGCCGGAAGTTCGGGCGGAAAGCCCGCTCACCGTTCGGTCCAGTTCACTTGGCAGCAACATAACCTTCCTTGTCAGCATCGCGCTTCAGCCGCTCCTGCAAGGGCGTAGGAAGCAATTCGATGAATTCCGGATAGACGGGGAAGCGCTCGCGCAGACGAAAGCCGGCGGACTCCGTCTGACTTTGTAGGAACGCGAGAGACGGCCAGGGCGAATCCCGGTTCACGTAGTCGGGCGTCACGGAAGAAACACCGCCCCAGTCATTAATTCCCGCCTCTAAACAGGCCGCCATCCACTCGCCTTGAACCAGGTTCGGCGCAACCTGCAGATTCATGCAAGCTCCAAGGAGCAGCCGCGCCGCAGCGCAGGTCCAAAGGATCTCGGAGAGAGGAACCTCGGCTGCCTGGGCCATTGCTGACTCGCGCTTCGGCCTGAAATTTTGAACGATCACTTCCTGGATATTGCCGTAGCGTTCCTGAAGTTTCCGTATGGCAAGAATTGACTCCAGGCGTTCCTGGCGCGTCTCGCCAATGCCAATGAGCACGCCGGTTGTCGTCGGAATCCCCAATTCGCCTGCGTTTTCCAGGAAATCAAGCCGCGCTCGAGGTCGCTTGTCGGGTGACTGCGCATGCGGTTCTCCCGGTTGGCACAACCGTTCGGCCGTCGTCTCCAGCATCAGGCCGACCGACGCGTTCACCTGCTTGAGCTCGACGAGCTCTCCCCGATTGGCAACACCTGCATTGGTGTGAGGATAAAGACGGGTCTCGGCGAGAACCAGGCGCGCCATCTCCGAAGCGTATTGGGCGGTGCTGTCAAAGTGATGATCCCGAAGCCACCGGCGAGCGTCCGGGTAGCGCAGTTCCGGCTTATCGCCGGTCACCAAGAGGGCTTCCGTGCAGCCTGCCTTTTCACCTACCCGGGCCGTGGCGAGCACTTCTTCCGGTGAAAAGAAGATTTCGTCGTCGAAAGGCTCGGAGACCCGGAAATCGCAATACCCGCAGGCGTTGCGGCAAAGACGAGTCAGCGGGAGGAAGACGTTGCGCGAGTACGACACGGTTTTCCCTTTGCCCTGGTCGCGCAATGAACCGGCCTGCTCGTACAGTTCCTTGATTTCCCGCTGCGTGAGGTCGTCCTGCATGATCTTTGATCAGATACTTATCACGTAATCGCCATAAGAAACAGGCAGCGGGCGGATCAGGCGGATCGGACCGATCGGTCCGATCCGTCCGACTGGCGAGCTTTTGCTATAATCAGCCGGTTCGGAGGCACTTCTCGTCTGGTGACGGGCCTGGTCTTCAAAACCAGTCGGGCCGCGGTGAGAGCCGGGGCCGGTGGGTTCGATTCCCATGTGCCTCCGCCAGCGGAGGGGAGGTCGGGTGCAGTCAGTAGCAGCTCAAAACGGTCCCATAGCGATTCAAGGCGAGCGCGGTTCTTATAGCGAAGAGGCGGCGCGCAACCTCCTCGGTCCTGACTTCTCATGCCGGTGCTGCCGGACGTTTGAAGAGGTTTTCCGCCTCACTAAGGAAGGAGCGGTCCCGCACTGCCTGGTTCCGCTGGAGAACTCTCTGGCCGGTTCGATTTATAAGAACTACGACCTGCTCTCGCGCCATCGGTTGCGCATCATCCGCGAAACCAACCTGCTGATCCATCACAACCTGATCGCCGTTCCCGGTGTAACTTTTGACGAAATCCGCACGGTCCTCTCGCACCCGGTCGCCCTCGATCAGTGCGAGAAGTTCTTCGCCCGGAATCCTGACCTGGAGCGCCGAACCGCTTATGACACCTCGGGAAGCGTGAAGGAGATAGTTGAAAAGAATCTGCGCGACTGCGCAGCAATTGCGGGTCGCGGCGCCGCCGAATTTTACGGGGGGCAGATCTTGATGAGCGGGATCGAGGATAACGAGGAGAACTTCACTCGTTTTGTCCTGCTCGGTACCGAGATGGAAGTCTCGGACCAGGCGAACAAGACGTCGATTGTCTTCAGCTTCAGGAACGCGCCGGGCGCTCTGTTCAAGTGCCTCAGCGTATTTGCCTTACGTGAGATTGACTTAACCAAGATTGAGTCCCGCCCGATTCCGGGCCGTCCGTGGGAGTACCTCTTCTATATCGATTTCCTGGGGAACATCAAGGAGACGCGGGTCCAAAGAGCTTTGAGCCACCTCGAAGAAATAACGGAGTTCATTGAATTGCTAGGCTGCTACCCGGCCGCAAGCGCCGCGCTGACTAAGGGGATGTAGCCGCTTCGATTGTGTTATCTTGATGCCATGTTCCTCGGTATCGATGTGGGAGGCACCAAGCTGGCCGCCGGTTTGGTGAGCGATAGCGGAACAATCAGCGAGCGGCGGCGCGACCCAATAGATCAATCGGACGAGCAAAGTGCAGTTCGCCAAATCACTGCACTGATCGAGAGTTACGGGACGGCACCCCGGGCCGTCGGGGTCTGCATTCCGGGCATTGCCGATAACCAGCGAAAGACTGTCTGGGCCCCGAATATCAAGGGCTGGAACCATATTCCCCTGCTCGATCACTTGTCCCAGCATTTTTCCTGTCCGATTGTTGTTGAAAGCGACCGCAATGCCGCCGTCCTGGGCGAAGTCCTCTACGGCTGCGCGCGAGGGAAGCGCGACGTCGTCTTTCTGATCATCGGAACGGGGATTGGAGCCGGAGTTCTGTCCGGCGGCCAGCTGGTGCGCGGTTCGAACGACATCGGAGGCGCGGTCGGCTGGATTCCCGTGTGCCTCAGAGGACAGCGGCGCCACTTCGAAGATATTTCCGCAGGTCCCGCTATCGAGCATTCCGCACTCGAATTCTTCCGGCAGCATGCAGCGCTTCCCGATCTCGCCTCTCTGGCCCGTCACGGCAACCGGGCGGTGCTCGAGATTTTTGAGGTCGCCGGCGAGGCGATCGGCCTGGTGTTGTCGATGTTCGTAAGCATATTCAACCCCGAGCTTATTGTCGTGGGCGGTGGAGTCAGCGCCTGCTGGGACCTGCTCTCGCCCTCGGCACTGCCCGAAATGCGGCTTTGGGGTCAGCCCATCGGTGTTTCCCAAGTCGAGGTCGTCGTGAGCCAGCTGGGCGAGGATGCGGGAATATTGGGAGCCGCCGCGGTCGCGAGGGGGCTGTAGAATTACATTCTTCCTTGGGTTTTGTACAGAGCCGTGAGCGTAGCGCTTTATGCGGAGCGACCCGGCCATTGCCTCTGAAGTGATTGCGAGTGTCACTTCAGAGGCAATGGCCGGGTCGCTCCGCATAAAGCGCTACGCTCACGGCTCTGTTTGGACGGTGCGAAGTTGCGTAGAAGGAATCTTTAATCACGAGGTCATACGAATGAGCGCTCAGAACTACTTCCAAGCTGTGGACGGCCTTCTCCAGAAGATACAGGCTACTCAATCGAAGAACATCGGCAAGGCGGGCCAGCTCTTTGCCGATTGCATTGAAAAAGGCGGCTGGGTTTACCTGTTCGGAAGCGGGCATTCGGTCATACCCGTCCTGGACGTTTACCCGCGCTACGGCAGCTTCGTCGGCTTTCGGCCGCTAATGGACCCGCGACTGATGTGGTTTAACGTCGTCGGGCCGGGGGGCGCTCCCGAGCTCCTTTGGCTCGAGCGCCAGGAAGGCTACGTGAAGAATTTCCTCCGCAACTGGGACTTCTCCTCGAACGACGCCCTTGTCGTCTATTCGCACGGCGGAATGAATGCTGCTCCGATCGAGGCCGCGCTATACGCGCGCGAGCACGGAGCGCAGGTCGTCGCGGTGACATCGGTCGCCAACCAGGAAATGAACCGCCCGAAGCATTCCTCGGGCAAGAGCCTGAAGGACGCAGCCGACATCGTGATCGACAATTGTGTGCCTCCTGAGGACTCGCTTGTCGATGTCGGCCAGCCGGAAAAGGTCGGGGCAGGGTCGACCTTCGCTGTCATCACCATCAGCATGGCGCTCGTCGCCGAAACCGCGGCGTGCCTGCGGCGTAAGGGACATCACCTCGACACGTTCGTCTCACCCAATGTGCCTGGGATAGGGTCAAATCACAACGAGCAGGTTTTCAATACTTTTCGCAAGCGCTGTTCCCATTTAAAGTGAGGCAGCCGATGAGCGGACATGTATCCAATCGGGCCGCGCTCACGTGGGCGTCTTACAGCGGCATGTTTGTCTTCGGAATCGACCTCGCCATTCTCGGAGCGCTTTTGCCGTCGCTGTTCAGGGAAATGCACCTTGAACCCTCTCAAGCCGGCAGCCTGTTCGTCTTCCTGAACGGCGGCGCGCTCGTCGTCACGATGCTGAGCGGGCCTGCTTTCGACCGGTTCGGGTTCAAAATCCTGCTGCTCATTTCCTCTGTGCTCGATGCCATCTCGTTGCTGGGTATCGCCCACGCCGGAACTTATCCGACTCTCGCGTTTTGCAGCTTCCTGCTGGGACTCGGCGGCGGCGGCCTGAATTCAGGCACGAATGCCTTTGTGGCCGATCTCTATCCTGAGGCCCAGGCTTCGGCTCTCAGCCGCCTGGGAGTCTTCTTCGGATTCGGCGCTTGTTTTATTCCTCTCTTCATCGGCTCGCTGCTGAGTTTCCTCGCGCTCAAGGCGATTTTGATTCTGACAGCTGCAATCGCCCTCATCCCCGGCCTGTTGTTTCTAATCCTCCACTTTCCGCCCGGCAAACAAGCGGCGACTGGTTTTACCTTGTCCCAGGCGCTCGGGGTCCTGAAGAGTCCGCTGGTCCTGCTCCTGGGGGTGCTTCTGTTTTTTCAGTCCGGAAATGAGATGAACTCGAACGCCTGGCTGGCCGCGTTTCTCGACCGGGAGCTTGGATTGCCTCCGGCAACCAGCCTCTACTACCTTTCAGCCTTCTGGGGCTCGGTGATCGTCGGCCGGGCCATCAGCCCGATGTTGCTTCGTCGGTTGAGAGAGACAACGCTCGTCCAGATCTGCGCCGCTCTTGCCGTTGTCGCGTTGTCTGTACTCGTCTTGTTCCCGGATCCGGTCGTATCGTTAATCGCGGCCGCTTTTGCCGGTCTGTGCATCTCTCCGATTTATCCCTGCGTGCTGGGATATGCTGCGGCCCGCTTTCCCGGCCTCTCCGGGACCGTTTTCGGCGCTCTCTTCACGATCGCGCTCGTCGGCGGCATGCTTCTCCCCTGGCTCGCCGGCTTCCTGGTAGGCCGCCACGGCATCCAAGCCGGCCTTGCGACCGCCGCCGCCGGCTTCGTCATGGTGCTCGTCCTCCAGACGGTCGTCAAGCAGCGGGAATCATAAGGCAGTATTAGTTGTGCGTTTTGGCACTATTTCTTCGAGGTGCGGTGGCCTTGACCTGGTCTTTATACGTATCTCGGGTCGACGCGGTTCTTAATATGGAGTGCGGCGGCAGAAGGACTCCGACGCTTTACCAGGAGTCCT
>Ga0105092_10000113_pt1 | contig 37595 bp, 30 predicted proteins | sample PPLLak2March2015_FD_87021 | JGI IMG/M metagenome (GOLD analysis project Ga0105092, IMG submission 87021) | Freshwater sediment microbial communities from Prairie Pothole Lake near Jamestown, North Dakota, USA - PPLs Lake P7 Core (1) Depth... | ecosystem: Environmental > Aquatic > Freshwater >... | reverse complement strand
TGTATCAGTAAATGTTAATCTTGCGGTAATGGCATATCCGGTCAAACTGTCTATAAATGTTATGTCTGCAATTTGCCTGCCTCCAATACCAGGCATAAATTGCTGGTACCATCCGCCTGTTAAGTTAACAGGCACAGTAAATCCAAGTATGATAATTAAGACAACAAGAAGCGAGAATAAAATTTTAAGTTTAGTTCTCATGGTGCAGATTTGATTGTTGTTGTAACTTATTGATTATTTCTGATTAATGCAATTAATTTAGCGATAGGACTAGAGGAGAGAATCAGAGTTCCTTTCCCTCCTTCCCAAGTTGTACTTGCCTATGCTGAATCCTGCCTGCCCTGAATCCTGTTTACAGGAGTGAAACAGCAGGAAGGAAAAAAAACAACTGCCAAAGGCAGTCAAGTCAACAACGGGGCAACTAACCAATCCGGTCATAGTCTCAATTTTGCCGCCCGCCTGTACGGGCAGGCATGTGGATTTTCTCCACAAAAAATCAGAGTTGGGTTCAAAACAAGTCGGAGATGGGTTCAAGTTGTGCCGGAGTTGGGGTCAAGTTGGTATCAAGTTGGGTCATCGTTTTCCAAAAACAGGGGTTAACTCATTGCAGTATAAGGAGATAGCTCCGTCAAATTCACCGGGATGCTATGAATAAAATGGCGATTATGTGAAGGAAATGCGGTTTATTCCGAAAAATAAAACTTCACTATATCGTTAACTAAAATAGCTATATGAATTTATAATAGTGAATAATTTGTCGCTGGGAATGGTGGAGTTAAAGTGATACTTTAGGGCTTTTCGGCTTATTTTAAGCTGCATCCCGTTCTAATCGCATATTGATTCTTCTAACTTCTAACCTCTGACATCTAACTTCTAATAATTATAAATCCTGCTAAAATTGATGGGATTGCCACGCTTCGCTCGCAATTGTGCTTAACATCCAAACTATTTTAACCAAAAACTTGACAATTAGCTTTTACTATATTAAATTATATAGTGATGCTTATATATCAGTATAAGCATAAATAATCGTTCTTTGATAATATAGAGATGAATTATAGCATGTCGTAATATTGTCTAAAAATACTGCTCACGAATTTAGTTAGATTTTGGCAGGATGAAAAAAATATGTACTGAAAAATGCACTAATGAAATTTCCGTAAAAAACCTCAATTAATCATTAAACCAATTGTTACAATTGCTTGTCATATAGTTATGAATGATTGAATTTGATGAAATAAGCAAATTTTCCTAATATGCTTATATCATTGTAACAATTTTAATATAATTATATTTTTGTTTCTTCATTTGCACATACCAAAAACCCAATTGGATGAAAAGTTAATAATTGGCTTAAAAGAAGGGGATACTTCTTCTTTCAAAGGTCTGTACGATTCTTATAAAGACAAAGTATATAACCTTGCCGTAAGCTATACTCAAAATCCGCAGGATGCCGAAGAACTCACACAGGATGTATTTGTAGAAATATTCAAATCAATCGATTCATTCAAAGGGGATTCAAATTTCAGTACATGGGTTTACAGGATTACGGTAAACAAATCCCTCGACTTCATCCGTTACTCAAAACGCAAAAAAAGATTTGGCTTCATTACGAATTTATTCAATCCCGAAACAGGAGAGCAGGTTGTGGAGCGTTCCGATTTCATCCACCCCGGCATTGAAGCTGAAAACCGTGAGCTTTCAAAATACCTGTTTATGGCAATGGAAAAGCTGCCGGAATCTCAAAAAACCGCATTTATTTTATCAAAAGTTGAAGGATTAAGCAATCCGGAAATATGCGAAATCATGAACTTAAGCATATCTTCAGTGGAATCACTGCAATTCCGTGCAAAACAGAGCCTTAGGAAGCATTTAAGCGGAATTTATGACCGGCTGCTCTAACCGCAGGAATTTAACCGGAATATCGTCTAAATAATTGTGAAAGAAGATATAGAAAAATGGATAAATGAAGTGCTAAACAGCACAAACGGCTTGCAAAGAGCTAAAGCGGGTGCATTTCTATATCCTAAAATACTCAACCGGCTGAAAAATCCCGCAAAGGAAACCGCTTATATATCTAAGAAGAAGGTTGCCTTGGGGTTTCTTACGATTTTATTATTGGGACTGCTTAATGCCGGTGCGGTTTTGTATAAAGGTGATGATGTGTATTCCGGTAATGACACAAAATCGGTTATAGAAGAGTATTTCCCGTCAGGCAGCAGCAGAACGCTTCAACAAATTTTTATCAGTAAATAAAATGAAGAAAGATACTTTTTTAATTACGGCTGTCATAATCCTGTTTGTATTCAACTTGCTGACACTTGCATATGTGATGTTCGGATTAAAAAAAGATAATCCTCCGTTCCCTCCGGGACCTCCTCCCGGCCTGGTAGTTGAAGACAGGCTGCAGTTAAATCCGGAGCAGAGACTGCAGTTTGAAGAGCTGAAAAATGAGCATAGAAAAGCGATGGAATCATTGTTGAATACCTCACGGGATTTGCATGACAGCTACCTTAATGAATTGAAAAAAGACGACATTGATACAATAAAAAGAAATGATTTATTACGGCAGATAGGTGATAACCAGAAAGAAATAGATAAGGTAACATTTACGCATTTCGAAAAGCTGCGTGCAATATGCACCCCCGAACAGAAGAAGCTGTACAATTTATTCATAGATGAGCTGGCACGTACATTAAGACCTCCGGACCGTCAGCCGGACGGACGGCCTACTAAAGCACCGCCTCCCGGAAGATAAGATTATACTTTAAAATAGAATTGAATTTGTTTTGAAAATTGCAGATATTTGTAATTCTTACTGGTTTATAAGGAATAAAATTTATAAACCAAGTATGGCAGGGCCCGTAGCTCAGTGGTAGAGCATCTGCCTTTTAAGCAGAGGGTCGGTGGTTCGAGACCACCCGGGCTCACTTGTTTTTCAACATTTTTACCTACCTAAGACATTTTTAGTGACCTATTTAGTGACTATACCTGTTTTCTAAGGTGAGCGTAACATTAGAAAAGGAAAATCTAATGTTTATTTCAAAAGGGTATAAAGGCGTTTACGATCTTTACATCACTAATCTTATTACCGGAAAAAGAACCAAAATATCCACTGGAACCAAGAAACGTAATGATGCTTATAAATTTCTTAGGGATTATGAGCTTTCCAATTCGCTAGCCGCAAATAAACCAATTTCACAGCATTACACACTGAATAATCTAAGAGATGATGTTTTAAGCTATGTGAAAATAAACTTTGAGTTTAAGACGATGAAAGTTTACACAACTACTTTAAACAATTTTATTAATTTTTTGGGGAATATTCAGGTAAAGCAATTAACGGTATTAGGTATGGAGAAATATAAATCATACCGTTCAAATCTGGTCAGTAAAACAACAATCAATATTGAAATCAGAACTCTTATAGCTGCATTCAATATTGCAGTAAAACTAAACTTAATTATTCAAAATCCCATTAAAGGGATAAAACAATTCACCATTCCACAAAAAGATAAACTTAGCTTCAGCAGTGAAGAAATTAATTTGATACTATTAAAAATTCATAATGAAAATTTTAGAAATTTGATAAAATTTGCATTGTTAACCGGATGCAGGTTAAATGAGATTTTAAACATTCAATTAAAGGATATTGATTTTATTAAATTAGTATTAACTATCAGAAATAAGCCGGATTTTAAAATCAAAACAGGTAAGATAAGATATATTCCCATCTCAGATCATTTACTAGAGGTCATACAATCAATTTTAAGCCACTCAGGAAACGTTATAGAGCTATCTGAACCGGAGAAGTACCTATTTACCAATAACATGGGCAGAAAACTCTTTGGTAATCATGTATCTAAGCTATTTAAGAAATATCTAAGGACTGTGAGTTTACCTGAAAAATTCCACTTCCATTGTTTGAGGCATACTTTTATAACCAATCTCATAAAAAATGGAGTAAATATTAACTTTACAAAACAGCTTGCAGGACATAGTGACATAAAAACAACAATGGGATATATACATATTGAAACAGAAGATTTAAGAGATGCAGTGAATATGATAAAGATAGCTTAATACAGCTAATCTATAAATATACTGGGGTATCATGTATAATGTAAAATGTAAATGGTTTTATTATGAAATATTTTAATGAGACCTGATGAATTGCAACAGTATTAGCGTCAACGTGAGGAGTTCCGCCAGATATGCCACCCTATCATCAAAAACTACAATTAACCCAAAAAAGAAAATCAGAACCGTTAACAATAATTAATCCGAATACTATATACCCCTTCGGTGAAACGGAGCGTGTGACTTATCACCAAATGAAATGATGAATTGACTTTGCAGCGGAGAAAGGATGAGGTGATAATGCAAGATTCAACAGGACAAGAGAAAACATATTATGATTTGATGATAGCAGTTTGCGAATGCACAATACAACGCCATTTCATAAGTGCATGAGCAATCTGCGAATATAAAACGTGACGGGGATAAAACAAGGGAAAAAGTCTGTGAGCGAACCAAAACTAAAACTACCAGAAAAAGCCAACACCTGAAAGAAATTCAATAACGGTGTAGCGAACAGTCTTTTTTCCCGCACCGGCTTGATATCAAAAATGTTATGAGATGATTACCAGATAAGCCCAAAAAAATGAGAAATAACACGCATTATGTATTCGGGAGAATCGGAAGCTGTGATACATCGCTTAAAGACAGGCAACAAATGAAAAACAAACGAACCGGGATTCAATTATATTCTGACAACAGGATAAAGTAAAACAGCTTTACATAATGCCTTGTTATTTTCTCATTTTTTTGGCTAAAATTCGGGGTGAGGCAACTGCCGAAGGCAGTCAGGTCTGCCAAAGGCAGTCAGGTCTGCCGAAGGCCGACAGGCGAACACAATATCCCTATACCAAATGAAATGATAGAATTGAAGAGCGGAATTGCACAAAGTGCGCTGAAGCGGATGCCGGGTTTAAATAAACAGCGGAGCGGATAAAGGGACAAGATAAAAGAGTTCTTACAATATGTTTATTCCTTTCATATAACGTTTAAGAGAGGTTTTGTAAGTGAAAAGGTGTAAAACAATAGGTGAAACATTATTGAAATAAAAGGAAAAGAAGAGATAAAAACGATAAAGTGAATTAATATCATACATTGATATTATAATAATAGATCAGATGATTATATTAATAACGTTGGAAACAAAGAACAAGAAAGGAAATTAAATGAAAAACAAAAAATATACAATTTATCTATTTTTTATTCTTTTCCAGTTAATATTTATATATGATGTGACAAATACGCAAGTAATTAAAGTTGTCAAAGATAGTGAAGGATATGGATGGTATTTAGCGGATTACATACTACCGGATGCAATAATAGAATATAGAATAAACGATAGTGAAAAAAGATGTGTGAATGGTGGTGAAATGGATGCAAGGGATTATTACACAGTGAATTTACTACCTACCAAAATACTAAGAGGCAAGTATGCAATAGTACTTTATACAAAACCTTACAAAATAATTTTTAGAACAGCTTTTGAAATAAGGTGAATCCTTTAATCAATAGACAAATTCACTTTAAACAGGATTTAACCTTTTGTACGGAGTATATTGAATTAAGCAAATAATAAGTATAAATTTGCAAATAATAGACCTTTAGACCCTGTGCAAAAACGCCGATAACTAATCACATTAAAAGACACAATTTAAGACATTTCCAAATTCAAATTAAAAAGATAATCATTCTTTGACTACAGAGCAATAAAAGAACTTGAAGATAATTTATGGAAAAAGACTGAGACTTTTGTAAAGCAAGTGCATAATATCATAGAATAGTTTTCATGCTGTAAGCAACATTGCGAGACAAAGGAATTAAAATAAAATCATGGGATGATACGAAAGTTTTAGCAAATTATTTGTAAACTTGACAAGGTAAATTACAATATACCAAAATGTTAAATACACTTCTAAAAATAGGCGAATGGCAAAGCAGGGGAAAAAGTGAATGGGATAGGTTTTTAGATAAACCAATGATTAGAACGACAGATAATAATAGAAATGAGGTAACCAACTATGTCTTGCCAATAATTTTTGATTTGGACGAGATGAAAGTGGTAATTGAAACGAAGAATATAAGTAAATATGATGAGAGATTGATTGAACAATTGAAATTATTGAAAGTACAAGGTGGAAACAATAAAGCCATTTATGCTACAGTGCAAGCAAGCAAATTAATTCAACTTTACAAAACCTTTTTTGGAAAAGAAAATGAGCAAGTACAAGAGGGTGAGATTTCTGAGGGGGTTAAAAAAGAAAATAAATTTTCACCAAGTGAAACATTTTGTAATATTTTAGCTGGTATATTTTCGCTTAAGGAAAAGTTTATTAATGAAATAAATGAAATAAATATTAATGCAATTGAAAGAAAATTAAAATTAAATAATAATGAAAATATAGTTTTGGTATATGCGGCAGTAAAAGCAAGCAAATACGGAATAAATGAACCAAAACCTATAGCAGAAAATTCGGATTACTTAGAGTTTTTAAAAAGCAAATTTTTAAAAACAGAGAAGAAATCTGACGATAAAGACAATTCACATAAATCGCAAAAGCTGTGTTATGCAAGTGGAGAATTATCTGAAAATGTAGTTGAAATGAATTTAACAAAAAGGTACAGCTTGAATAAAATGTTTGTTACAGAAACTAAGAACTATGCATCACTATTTAATAAAAATAATTTCCCAATAAATTACCAAGTAAGTAAACAAAACCAGGAGAAATTAGACTATGCCTCAAATTTTATTTTAAAAGATTACAAAGTAAAAATTGCCAATATCGACCACGTAATAATACCTCACTTCCGGGAAGAGGAAAACCTAGATTGGGAATTTGCATTGAGAGGAATAAAAGAACAATCTGATATGCTGTTTAGTTTTGAAACTCTTGAAAATATTGTAAAAGATGTAAAAGATGAAACTAATAATATTTTTTGGATTAACTTCATTGCTTATGAATCGGATGGTAATTTTTTCAAGTCAACAGAAATTATCAAAGATGTAAGTAGTTTTCATTATCAAAAGGTAATAAAGACTTTTAGAGAAATGCATTGGGAATTAAAAGCGGCAAGGTATGTAGACTGGAACAGTGTAATGACAGAATACGGAACTTCAGGGAAGTTTTTTAATTTCAATACTGTTTACACCTTAATTCCAATACGAAAAGATAAGGAAAAGAAAAATAAAGCATTAGATTTGTTTAAAACTATTTTAGAAAACAGAACTATTGATAAAGAAAATTTATTTGTTTATTTCACGGAACTTATTTTATGTCACTATTACGAACGATATAAAAGTTACACAAATATTCCAATGTCAACAAAAGAATATTTTAGTAAATCAGTAAGAGACAGTGTTTTCAAATATCTTGCATTTATAGAAATCCTAAAAAAATTAAATTTATTTAAAATGGAAGAAACAAAACCAATCATTGAAGAAACAGGAGACATATATGACCAAGCCATACTGGATTTCTTCAATAAAATGCAATTAACACAACAACAACAAGCTATGTTCTATTTAGGAAGAATGCTAAATGTTGTTGAGTTTATTCAAAAAGGAAAAAAAAGAACTGTTATTCAAAAAGTAAATTTTAATGGAATGGACAGAGATGATATTAAGAAACTGCGGAATGCACTTATGGAAAAAGCCAAACAATACAGTAAGGTAGGTAAGATTATATTTTCAGACAGAAAATTTGGAGAATCATTCGACTTTAATAATTGGAGTTTAAACCCACAAGAGGCAATTTTCTTCTTGCTAACAGGATATTCTTTTTATATTAGTAAAACAAAAGCAATGGAAATTGAAAAGGTAGAAATTGAACAATCTGAGGAATCAGGAATTGACGAAACTGAAAATCAATAACAAACTTTAAACTAAATTAATATGAAAGAAACAATTAAAAATTCATCAGATTTCCTGTTCATTTACGAAGCCATACAGTGTAATCCCAATGGCGACCCAGATCAGGAAAATAAGCCCAGAATGGATTACGATACTAGCACAAATTTAGTTACCGATACACGCGTGAAACGATTTATAAGAGATTATTTAAAGGAAAAAGGAAACCCGATATTTGTAGATATGGAAGGAAATTCAAAAGTGAGTGTTGATAACAAGCTAAGAGCAGTAATCAAAAGAACTATTGAAGACACAAAGGATTTGGAAAGAGCATTTATTGAAAACAAAAATGCACTTGAAGTCTACAAAAATATTATAGAAAAAGAAAAAGATACGGAGAAAGCACTGGCTATCATTATGGACAAAAAATTTAAAGATAAGGAAGTCAATTATGAATTATTAGCTTATCTTGTAAAAGATAAGTTCATAGATGTAAGAATGTTTGGAAGTGCTTTTGCTGTTGCTGGATTTACTAAAGCATATACAGGTGCTATACAATTAAACTGGGGTTATTCGTTTAACAAGGTAGAATTGATTGATTCAAGTTCTATTGTTACCATTATGAATGATGACAGCAGCACCTTTGGAAAAGATTATCGAGTTCATTACAGTCTGTTAGGATTTAACGGGACAATAAATGGAGGTGCAGCAAAAACTACCGGTTTGACTGAAGATGATGTAAAAGTATTCAGAGAAGCAATATGGGAAAGTATACCTGCAAATCCTACACGCACAAAACTAAATCAATATCCAAAGCTGTACATTGAAATAGTTTATAATGAAGGTGTTTCAAACGGACAATTCGGTGATTTAAGGAACTACATTAAAATAAATCCAAAGTCAGGAATTTCAGAGAAACAAATTAGAAAATTCAATGATTTGGAATTAAATACTGATAGTTTGTTCAGCATATTGAAAAAGAATACAGGTAAAGATAAAAAAATTAAGGAAGTAATCCTAAAATCATCACCGGATATTAGCATAAATTTAAATTAGAATTACTTTTGCTTATGGAAATATTATGTTTTAAAATACGAGGGAAATTAGCTCATTTTAGAAAGTATTATGCAAACAATACAGCATTTAGCTTCACTATTCCACCACGAACAAGTTTAATGGGGATTACAGCTGCTGTGATGGGTTGGAATAAAGATTCCTATTATGAAGATTTGGCATCGGAGAAAATCCGTTTTGGAATAAGAGTGCTATCACCATTAAAAAAAGGCTTTCATCGATTGAACCTATTGAGTATAAAAGCAATAGGAGATATGGCAAAAAAGTGGACATCGGATTTTAGAGGAGAAGGAGGAAGAATCCAAACACCTTTTGAGATTGTTAGTTGTTGGGATATTAGAAACGGAGATGTAGTATATCAGGTATTTTTAGCACCAACAGAATCAGGAGATGAAATATTCAAATTACTTAAAGAGCAATTCCTTAAACGTAAACCTGTCTTTGGGATTAGCTTAGGCACAGCAAATTTTATCTCTTCCATATCAGATATTGAATTAGTCGAGGAAGATAAAATAATAGTAAAGCCAACGAATGATTATGTTTTGATGAATACAGCTGTCCCCACTAAATTAATTGAAGATTTAAAGTTTGATAAGGAAGAATACGCAAATTATAATTTTGTAGAAGAAGATATGATGCCGGGAGATTTTATTGAAAATGGAAATAGAGAAGTAAGGAAGATGAATCAATTATTTTTTTCAATTACTTGCAACCCGATAAGAATAAAACTCAAAAGCCCCTATTATGAAGTGAGTTTAAAAAATGAAATTATTAACCTCCAATTTATGGATGCATGAACTACTTTTCACATAGTAAAGTAGGAAATGATGGCAATGTTTATGGCACAAAAAGGCTTATTGATCACATAAACGGGGTCTTAGAAAAAGCACATTTACATTATTCATCAAATCTTGATTTAGGGTACGCTGAAAAAGAATTGAAAGATTTGCTTAAAATAATCATTCAATTTCACGACCTGGGAAAATACACATCATATTTTCAAAACTACCTCCTCAAAAAGAATCCAGTTGATTATACCCTAAAACAACATGCAAGAATTGGTGGTCTCGCAGCTTATAATTTGCTAAAAGAAAAAAATGAGAAACAAGCATTACTTGCAATGTTTCTCATTTTTCTACATCATTCACAACTCAGTGAGCCTTTGCAAATTTTAGAAAAGCTGAATGATCATCTAATAAAGATTATAGAACATCAAAAAGTAGATTTAGCAAAATTCATAACGAATATTGAGAAAGATATGCGGCTAGTAAAACTTTCAAATATTATTTACTACCCGGAAGAAAAACCCATCAGAAAGGCAATGAAAGAATGGGTGCTGCGCAATTCAACTATTCAAGACTATTATTTGATCAACTATTTATTTTCCTTACTGATTGAGGCTGACAAATTGGATGCTTCGGATACACAAATTTATAATAGAAAACAAATACCTGCTGAAGCAGTAAGTATTTATCTTAATGAATTAGATACAACAAAATCAAGTTTGGAACAGATTGAATTAAGAAATAAAACAAGAGAATCCGTTTTAAAAAATTTAGAAAGGAATGACATACTAGAAAAAAAACTTTTTACTTTCACAGCTCCAACAGGTATTGGAAAGACTTTAACTGCACTTGATTTTTCAATTAAACTTAAAGATAAAATAAGAAAAAAACAAAACCGAGAAGCACAGATTATATATGCACTACCTTTTATTAATATAATTGAACAAGCATATGAAGTTTATAGAAATGTTTTGCCTGATGAAATAAAATTATTAGCACATTATCAATATGCCGATGCTTTCGAGCAGCTTATTACATATGATGAAGAAGTTAGTGGTTATAATCAGAAAATAATGACTATTGATACCTGGCAATGTGATGTAGTTATAACTTCTTTCGTCCAATTTTTACAAACATTGATTGGAAATAGAAACAAATTATTAAAGAAGTTTCATCATTTTGCAGGTTCAATAATAATTCTTGATGAAGTACAAACAATAAGATTGGAACAATTGCCTTTAGTTGGTGCTGCTTTATATTATTTATCTAAGTACCTTGATGCAAGAATAATATTAATGACAGCAACAAAACCAAAGATTTTTGAACTTGCAAACAATGAAATCTTAGGAAAAGAAAATGAGAAAGCAGAATCTTTTGAATTATTGGAAAAACATGTTGAAGTATTTAAAAAGTTGCACAGAACAAAATTAGTCCCATTAATTGCTGAACCGGTGGAAACCGACGAAGCCTTTATTAATGAAAGTTTTAAGAAATATTGGAGTGATAACAAATCCTGTCTAATTGTGGTTAACACTGTAAATCGTTCAATTAATTTATATTCAAAATTGAGAAAGTTTGTTGATGAAAATAAAATGTTAAACCAGATTTATTATTTGTCAACCAATATAATACCCATACATAGATTAAACATAATTGAAAGCATAAAAAAAGATTTAGGAAATGGGGAAAAACCAATATTGGTCTCAACTCAGTGTGTTGAAGCAGGTGTTGACTTGGATTTCGATATGGGATTTAGAGACTTAGCGCCTATTGATTCAATAATACAGGTTGCAGGAAGGATAAACAGAAATAATGACAAAAAGAAACAATTTTCCCCTTTATATATTTTTGATTTCAAAGATTGTTCTAAGATATATGGCACTTTAACTAACACTCAAACTAAAGAAGTGTTTAAAAACAACGATGAGTTCGTAAATGAAATAAATGAATGCGATTATCTTGAATTAATAGAAAAGTACTTAAGTACAAGAAATGAAAAAGAATCTTATTCTTATTCAAGAAACATTTTTAATTCTATGAAAAAACTAAGATACGACGGGGATGAAAATGATTTTCCTGTTTCAATTTTCAAGGTTATAAAAGAACAGGAATTTGCTGAATCTGTGTTTATAGAAATTGATGAAAGAGCAATACAAGTAAAAGAAAATTTCTTAAAACTTAGTAAAAAAGAGATTTCGCGAGAACAATATGAATCAAATAAAAAAGACTTTAATCAAAGAATTATAACGGTTCCAAAGAATTATTTAAAGTCTTTAAAACAAGAAGGAAACAGAACAAATCTATCGGATAATTTATTAATTGTACCTAAAGAATTAATTAAAGATTATTACAATTCGGAAAAAGGATTTATAAGAAAGAAAGAATGCGATGACGGAAAAATTGTTATGCTGTGAAAACCTAATATAAACATATAAACTATGTAATTTTAAGTTTAATATAACCTCATGCACATTCTCACATCCATAATTCGTTTACCTGAAATTTCTCTTTTAACAAGAGATGCTCATAAACTGCGTGGCTTTTTTGGGAATTTGTTTAAGGAAAAATCACCGTTATTGCATAATCATTTCGATGATGGTTCACTTGTATTCAAATATCCGCTTGTGCAGTATAAAGTGATAGAAAATATCCCAATGCTCATTGGTTTAAACGAGGGAGCAGAACTTCTTACTTCACTTTTTCTGAAAATGAAAGAACTTGATATTAACGGTAAGACATACCCTATTAATTATAAGAATATAGAAAATAAAAAATGTGAATTTGGACTCTGCCCGGAACTTCATGAATATTCATTCAAGACTTTATGGATGGGATTGAATCAAGAAAACTATGAGAAATATAATCAATTGAAAAAGTATGCAGACGAATCAGGAATACCTCATATACTGACTAAAATACTGGTAGGTAATATATTGAGCTTTTTCAAATCAACCGGGTATCACGCAGATAATACTATATTGCTTAAAACGCATTTAAAAGAAAAGACAACCGGTTTTAAAGGCAACAAAATGCTGGCATTTGAGGGCAATTTTATAGCAAATGTGTTACTGCCTCAATATATAGGGCTGGGCAAAAGTGTGTCAAGGGGATTTGGCACCATTGTTGAGACTGCCACAAGTGGATTAACTTAACGCTTCCCAATGCAGATAAATATCAATACAAAAGGTACATATATCCATGTCAAAGACGATATGTTTGAAGTTAAAATACCGTCTGACAGTGGTGATGTACAAAAGTTTCATTATTCAGCAAAGAAAGTTACGTGCATTGTATTGGCACAGGGCATAGCTCTCAGTACCGATGCCGTAAAACTTGCGATTACAAATAATATAGATATAATTTTTACCGAAGATGATGGTTTCCCTCTTGGAAGAGTATGGCACAGTAAACTTGGCAGCACTACTAAAATTAGAAAAAAACAGCTAGAAGCAAGTATGAATAATATTGGTGTTAAATGGATAAAAGATTGGATTGGTGCAAAACTGCAGAATCAGGTTGATTTTTTAAATGATTTAAAAAAACACAGAAAAGAAAAAGCTGATTTCATAGATGAAAAGATTAAAAACATAATAAACCTTAAAAATTCTTTAATGCTCTTGAATGCCTCGTTAAGCAATGAAATAGCGGATATAATAAGAGGTCTGGAAGGAACATCGGGACGCATTTATTTTGAAACACTAGCGAATCTTATTGCTGATGAATATAAATTCAACGGTAGAAGCTCCAGACCTGCTAAAGACCCTTTCAATGCTTTTCTTAATTACGGTTACGGAGTTTTGTATTATAAGATTGAAAAAGTTTTAATAATTGCCGGCATTGACCCTTATCTTGGTTTTCTTCATAGAGATGATTATAATCAGTTAAGTATGGTTTACGATTTCATAGAACCATATCGAATCTATCCTGAGCGAGTAGTATTAAAATTATTTTCAGCCAAACGGGTCAACAAGTCCCATACAGATGAAATTACAAATGGCTACACGCTAAATAAAGAAGGTAAAGTTTTATTGATGGAAAACTTCACTAAATATATGGATGAAGAAACTATAAGGTATAAAGGAAGAAATCAAACACGTTCAAATTCAATTCAGTTCGATGCACATAATTTTGCTAATTCTCTAATAAAATAAAGCATGATAGTTTGGGCAATGTATGATATAAAAAAAGATAAATCCAGAAATAAAGTTGCTAAATTATGTAAACAGGCAGGTATTTATAGAGTTCAGTATTCTGTATTCCTTGGAACCCTGAAAGAAAACGAAAAAGATTCATTAAAACTTCAGATAGAAGAGCTAATCGACAAAGAGACAGATTCTGTTTATATATTTCCAATGAGTAAAAACGAACTTAAAAGTACAGTATTACTCGGTCAGGCATTTGATAAAAAACTTGTAACCGATAAAGTTAAACAGTTATTCTTTTAAATCATTGACAGTTACGCCTTCACATATTATTGAATATCTTTTTTGCCATAGATACACTTATTTTGAATACGTTCTGTGCATTCCACAATTTGAGGAAAAATACTATAAAGTTTTAAAAGGCAGAGAAGTACATGATGAAAAGTTAAAAAGAAATAAAGAATATTTAAGACAAAGAATCGGTGTTGTAGAAAAGCATATAGATAACTATCTTAGTAATGAATATCTTAGAGGACGGGTTGATGAGGTTGTCCTACTTAAAGACAATACAATGGCACCACTTGATTACAAATTTGCAGAATATAAGGATAAGATTTTTGATACTTATAAAACACAGTTGTTTTGTTATGCAATACTTATAGAATCAAATTTCGGAAAAACGGTCAACAGAGGTTATATAGTTTATACTAGGTCAAATAACAAATTAATAGAACTGTTTATTAATGATAGAGATAAACAAGATGTAATAAGAATTGCTAAAGAAATAATAAATATTATTGAGAACAACTATTTTCCAAAAGCAACTAAATATAAACTTAGATGTATTGATTGTACGTATAGGAATATTTGTATAAAATGAAATTTCCCTGGATAAACTTATTTATTAAAATGTTGAAAAGTTGTTAAGTGAATTATTTTTAAATAAATTGGAGTAATTATATTTACGGAAAAACATAGAATATCGGATAAAACTAACCGGTTAAGACCTAATTATAATGAAAATAACAATTTGGTTTACTGCATTAACTATCTTATTTGCGTATATTTAATGAGATAAACGCGTTCTTTACTATATTCCATTACAACAAGGATTGAAATTAATAATTCTGCATTGCAGCTGTATCAAATAAATCCGTTCTTTACTATATTCCATTACAACAAGGATTGAAATCTACTCTCGGACGCCGCTGCTATTGTGCAGATAGGTTCTTTACTATATTCCATTACAACAAGGATTGAAACCGTGATTCAATTGTAGACGGCTTCAAAAATTCCAATGTTCTTTACTATATTCCATTACAACAAGGATTGAAACCAATAAAATAATTGTTGGTGATATTCCCGATGAAAGCGTTCTTTACTATATTCCATTACAACAAGGATTGAAACAGCGGCGTCTTTATTAATTTCTTCCCAGTTCACTGTTCTTTACTATATTCCATTACAACAAGGATTGAAACTTAATTTCTTCCCAGTTCACTTCATACTCGAATCTTTGTTCTTTACTATATTCCATTACAACAAGGATTGAAACCTTCTTACCTTGAACGCTTCCGCGACTATGCGAGAAAGTTCTTTACTATATTCCATTACAACAAGGATTGAAACTATTCGTACCTGCCGGCGGGAGTATTGAGCCGCACGCGTTCTTTACTATATTCCATTACAACAAGGATTGAAACAACAGCATTACAAGCCCGCTGTACCGCGATATTATGTTCTTTACTATATTCCATTACAACAAGGATTGAAACTAATTACTATAAGCATTTGTCAAGGCACTTTCCCTGTTCTTTACTATATTCCATTACAACAAGGATTGAAACATAATTTTTTCTCTTGAATAAAAATCTAATGCTTTGTTCTTTACTATATTCCATTACAACAAGGATTGAAACTTTCCTCAAGCTGCCGGGACATATCCACGCCGCGTAGTTCTTTACTATATTCCATTACAACAAGGATTGAAACATATGAATATAGAAAATACCAAAGCAAACGGTAAAATGTTCTTTACTATATTCCATTACAACAAGGATTGAAACGGGAGGTGTAGAGCTCGTCGGGTATGTCGAGGGTGTGTTCTTTACTATATTCCATTACAACAAGGATTGAAACGGAACATTATCAATCCATTTGATTTTCTCTATGTTTCCAGTTCTTTACTATATTCCATTACAACAAGGATTGAAACCTTTACCGGAAAAATTAAAACCTACTGGAACAAAGTTCTTTACTATATTCCATTACAACAAGGATTGAAACTTATAAGACGTTTCAGTGCCATCGCTGTATAGCTTGTTCTTTACTATATTCCATTACAACAAGGATTGAAACCACGGGGTCAAATTGGGAATGGATATTGATATGTGTTCTTTACTATATTCCATTACAACAAGGATTGAAACATTATGCTAAAGCAGGGCATAAATTAGTTTTCTATGTTCTTTACTATATTCCATTACAACAAGGATTGAAACCTATCGCAACCCTCGAAAAAGTATTCGAGAGCTTAAACGTTCTTTACTATATTCCATTACAACAAGGATTGAAACAAGAGGGTACACGTGAAGAAGATAAAAGTAAAGAGAAGGTTCTTTACTATATTCCATTACAACAAGGATTGAAACGTTGGTATATTCTACTCATGGCAGTGTGAGTTTGTGTTCTTTACTATATTCCATTACAACAAGGATTGAAACTTCCGGATATAACACAATTACCAGTTCGTGGCACAGTTCTTTACTATATTCCATTACAACAAGGATTGAAACTGAATCACGGTTTCAAAGGAGATAAAACAATTTTCTTAAGGTTCTTTACTATATTCCATTACAACAAGGATTGAAACGACATTGCTCCTTATGGACAATCTATTAAGGCGGCATTGTTCTTTACTATATTCCATTACAACAAGGATTGAAACAAGTTAACGGAACTGATTATGCTGCATATGGGACGGTTCTTTACTATATTCCATTACAACAAGGATTGAAACTCACTCGATACTTCAGGATTATATTACAATGTAAGAGTTCTTTACTATATTCCATTACAACAAGGATTGAAACTTGTATCGGCTGCCGGTCCATTGTAGTAATACCAGGTTCTTTACTATATTCCATTACAACAAGGATTGAAACTAGACCTGACCGTTTTCGTGAATTACGCCATTTAAGTTCTTTACTATATTCCATTACAACAAGGATTGAAACCACGGTTTGGAGATGCATCAGAGGACTCTTGCAGGGTTCTTTACTATATTCCATTACAACAAGGATTGAAACTCCTTATTCAGCTACAACCGGCACAAATGCAAAGTCGTTCTTTACTATATTCCATTACGACAAGGATTGAAACTAATAAGGTGTATAAGACCTGCCATCGTGAGGTGCTGTTCTTTACTATATTCCATTACAACAAGGATTGAAACCTAATTACTGCATAAAGAAACTCGGTGAAGATAAAGTTCTTTACTATATTCCATTACAACAAGGATTGAAACCCTACCTCCGGTTACCCGGAACAGCCTGAAAGACTTAGGAAAATAGCTCTTTATAATATGATATTATGGACCGGTGTTAAATCTTATTGTTAATAGATATTTCTAATGACCAAAATAAGACAGCTCATATATTATCTTTGAGAGAATCTATAGTATTTGCTATAATTCCGATCTGTCTGTAGGGTAAGTAAAATCATAGCTTAGTGTATTAAGAAGTGATACAGCATTCCCTTAAAGCGCTGCCAGGCACGCACAGTTGGCTTGTGATTATATAATACATGGAAAACCACAGGAAGATAAGGATGCGGCTGATACAGTAAATAAGAAAGACTGGAAGAACATAGAGTTTTACAAAGATGTTAAATTTAACTAAAATTACATATGATTATGAATACAGATTTTTACAATAATACCGTTCAATCATTACAAGATGAGATAGACAAATTATCAGAAGATTATTATTCAAGTGACTTTATTGAAAAAGTGAAACCTAATTTTAACTGTAAATATGAATATGATTTAAAAAATCTTATAAAGGGATTATGGTATTATTTTGTCATATGGGAATTACCATCCAGAACAGGATTTACAATATGGGTTTATATAGACCATGGAATGACCTTAGAAGCTACAATTGAGGGAAAAATATGGCTACTAAAAAACTGGGGAAAAGAGGATTTATTCCAAAGGTTCAATAAATATATAGGTGAATCTACAAAAAATCAGAAGTTAAGAGATATGTGGAATGTGGAGAGCAGTTATGAGCATTTTGCAACCGGAGGGCGTGAGTGGATTTTGAAGCTGCATAATGATGAGAAAATATTATTATATCAAAAACACCTTGATTTAGAAGATTTAAGTAAAGAAGATAGAAACAAATATGAAGGCAGAATATCAGAATTGGAGAAAGTTCAAAACGAAAAAATGCTTGAATTGGCAATTAATACAGTAAGGCAAGATGAAAACAAATACAACTTATTGATTGTAAGATATAAACAGATTGCAGAAACTGACCCTAAATTTTACAAAAATAATGGTGAGATTAACCTATCGGAAATAGCGCGTTATATAAGAAAAATAAGTTCAAACAAAATCAAATTCCGCACAATATATCAAGAATTGTATAGATTCCGCGAAAAAAAGAACGAAATCAAAAGAAAATAGTGCACAAAATTTTCTCCTACCGATTGTAGTAACAGCGAAAATATTTTTCTCCTACACATTGAAGCAAAATGGTAATATAGGTTTGTACTATGTAATAAGAAAACTCAGTACAATGAAATTAAAATTAAAAGCAGTAAAGGTTTCTTTTAAATGTCAAAAAAATACACTTCGATTGACGTTTGAAGGTTTTCTTTCCCTTTGCTGCTTATTAATTTACCTCTTATCAAATGGAACCGCAATTAACGTTAGCTTATAAAAATGAGCATAAATACAGATGGATTGATCCATTCGTTGGCAGAGCATACAAGGGAATTTACTACATTTATTATATCAATACAGAAACCGGAAAAAGGACAAAGAAAACTACCAAGACTAGGAATCAGCGAGAAGCATTCAGGGAATTGGAATCTTTCCGGAAGAGATATTTTAATCATATTGGTGAAGTGAAGATAAACCGCCTATCGGAATTGAATGTGTATTATCATCAATATAAGAAAGATGATTTCAGACCTAGAACACTGGAGCTTTATAATACAGCAATAAAGAAACTCATAACATTTATTGGTGATAAAGAACTTAGAAAAATCATTTTTATAGATATGGATAAGTTTAAAGGTGCTTTAGCAAGGGTTATGAAAAAGAACTCTGTAAATATATATTTAAGAACACTAAAAGCTGTTTTTAACTTTTGTAAAAAGGCAGGAATAATATATGAGAATCCCATGAGCGGAATAAATATGTTTAAGATAGAAGAAAAGGAAAGATTATGCTTTGAAACTGAAGATATAAAGAGACTTACGGAATGCATGGAAATACCATACCTGGAAAGAATGGTTAGGTTCAATCTGGAAACAGGAGTAAGAATAGGTGAATTGTTAAATATTCAATGGGACGATATAGATTTTAGAAGGAATGAACTAAAAATAAGGAACAAAGATAATTTTAAGACTAAAACAAATCATGAGCACGTAATTCCTTTGAGCTATAATATGTTAGCTTTGCTAAATCGAAATCCTTATATAGGTGATAAAAATGCTGTAATGCAGCAGCAATTACCCTTCAATGGTACAGATTGTAATGTACTTGAACTGGATTTCAGGAAAAATATTAACTATGTGTTCGGAAAGATTGATGGAACAAGATATTCAACCGGATATATAAGCAAATCATTTAAACAGAAAATAACTAAAGCTGGGTTTGGAGATAAATATCATTTCCATTGCTTAAGGCATACTGCATTAACGAACATGGCTAATGAAGGTATTTCTTCATTCATGATAAAAGAAATAGCAGGACACAAGAACATAAAAACCACAGAATCATACGTACATCCTTCAATGGCAGCCATGAGAAAATCTTTAGAAAATACTAACTACTCAGGTTTGACATACTAAATTTTATAAAATCTTTATACTTCCATTCCAACCTTTTATTTTTTCAATATAAATTCTCCTTTAATTTTGCGGTAAGAAATTAAGAATATGGAATATATAATAGGATTTATAACAGCACTTTTACTGCTGTTTTTCCTTGTTTACGTTTTAATTAAGCCGGAGAAATTTTAAAGATGAAAGTATCTGACTTTTTGCAAATTGGCCTGTACATTTTTCTGTTAATTATTTTCACTCCTTTTCTCGGCTCATACATGGCTAAGGTTTTCAAAGGCGAGAAAAATCTGCTTACTCCACTATTCGGGAAATTTGAAAAACTCATTTATAGAATAAGCGGAGTAAACTATGAAGAAGAAATGAGATGGAAAACATATTTATTTTCTCTTCTTGTATTCAATTTCCTCGGTTTTACAATTGTTCTATTACTCCAGTTATTTCAGTCATACTTGCCGCTAAATCCTCAGAACCTGCCTAATGTACCGTTTCATCTTTCTTTTAATACCGCCATAAGCTTTATGACTAACACCAACTGGCAATCATATGCAGGTGAAACAACTTTAAGTTATTTAGTTCAGATGCTTGGATTAACGGTTCAGAATTTTGTTAGTGCGGCAACAGGTATAGCTGTTATTCTTGCATTGATAAGAGCATTCACAAGAAGAAATGGAAACTCAATAGGCAATTTCTGGACTGATATAGTGCGTTCTATATTATATGTCCTTTTACCATTATCTATAATAATGACATTACTTTTAGTATCACAGGGAGTAGTCCAGACTTTTTCATCATATTTAAATATCACAACTCTAAACGGAACCCAGCAAACAATTCCACTTGGCCCTGCGGCATCACAAATTGCAATCAAGCAGCTTGGCACAAACGGCGGCGGGTTTTTCAATGTTAACAGTGCCTTTCCATTTGAAAACCCAACACCGGTATCTAATTTCATTGAGATGCTGGCAATACTTTTGATACCGGCAGCGCTTACTTATACCTATGGAAAGATGATCGGTGATAATAAACATGGATGGATTATTTTTTCAGCTATGTTAATACTTTTCATTACAGGACTCACAGCTTCATTAACTTCCGAATATCAGTATAACCCTGTTACGGGAACAAATATTAATATGGAGGGAAAAGAAGTAAGGTTTGGAGTAACTAATAGCGTCTTATGGTCAGCAGCAACAACTGCTGCATCAAACGGTTCAGTGAATTCAATGCACGACAGCATGACACCGCTTTCAGGAATGGTGGCAATATTTAACATCATGCTTGGAGAAGTGATATTTGGAGGTGTGGGGGCAGGGCTTTATGGTATGTTAATCTTCATTATTATAACCGTCTTTATTGCGGGACTCATGGTAGGCCGGACGCCAGAATATCTCGGGAAAAAAATAGAAGCACTGGATATTAAGATGGCAATAACCGCTGTTCTTTTACCTTCTGCTGTTATTTTGGTTTACTCTGCAATTGCTGTAGTAATACCGCAGGGGTTAAGCTCACTAAATAACACAGGACCGCATGGTTTAACGGAAATACTATATGCCTTCTCTTCAGCAGCCGGAAATAACGGAAGTGCTTTTGCAGGACTAAATTCTAATACTCCGTACTATGATATTAATCTTGGTATTGGAATGTTAGTTGGAAGATTTGGTGTAATAATTCCAGCACTGGTAATAGCAGGTAACATTGTAAAGAAAAATATTGCACCTGTAAGTGCGGGAACATTCTCTACCAATTCTGGAATATTTGTAGTGCTTCTAATTGGAGTGATAATAATCATCGGCGGCTTAACATTCTTTCCTGTGCTAACACTTGGACCTGTTGTTGAGCAATTATTAATGAAATCAGCAACGGTATTTTAATGGAAAATACTTATATGGAAAAGAATAAAAAAATAATAACATCAGATATATTAAAGAATTCTATAAAGGATTCATTTGTAAAATTAAATCCTAAATTACTTATTAAAAACCCGGTAATATTTATCGTTGCAGTAGGTGCGGTTTTAACTACTTGTGCGTTGTTCTTTGATTTCACTTTATTCAACATGTATATCACACTTGGCTTATGGTTTACGGTTTTATTTGCAAACTTTGCTGAGGCAATTGCCGAGGGCAGAGGCAAAGCGCAAGCTGAAGATTTAAAGAAATCACGCAAAGAAACCATTGCCCGGAAATTGAATAACGGGAAGGAAATGAGAATTAACGCTTCTTTGCTGAAACCGGGAGATATAGTTGTATGTGAAGCAGGTGATATAATCCCTGAAGACGGTGAAGTTATCGAAGGCATAGCAAGCGTAAATGAATCGGCTATTACAGGTGAATCAGCTCCTGTGATAAGAGAAAGCGGCGGAGACAGAAGCGCGGTTACAGGCGGTACAACTGTAATTAGTGATAGAATTGTGATTAGAATTGTATCTGAGGCGGGAAAATCATTCATGGATAAATTGATTGCCCTTGTCGAAGGTGCAAAAAGGCAGAAGACTCCTAACGAAATTGCTTTAACAATTTTGCTTGCAGGACTTACAATAATTTTTTTACTGGCTGTAGCAACACTGCCTTCATTTTTCAGATACAGTAGCAGTAGTAATGAAAGCAGTAATTATTTAACCATACCGGTCTTGGTATCATTGCTTGTTTGCCTTATCCCAACAACCATTGGAGGTTTATTAAGCGCTATCGGTATCAGCGGTATGGATAGGTTAATAAAGAAAAATGTAATTGCCTTGAGCGGTAAAGCAATTGAAGCAGCAGGAGACCTAGATGTATTGCTACTTGATAAAACAGGAACAATAACGCTTGGAAACAGAATGGCTACTGATATAATACCGTTAAACGGTACGGATATAAAAAAGCTGGCGGAATGTGCAATGTTATCTTCACTGTCTGATGAAACACCGGAGGGACGCTCTATTATTAAGCTGACAAAAGAAAAATTTGATACACATCCAAAAGAAATCCATCCTGCAATGGTTGAGTTTATTCCTTTTTCAGCAGAGACACGAATGAGTGGTATGGACTACAGGGAAAATGGCAGTGTCAGAAATATCAGAAAAGGAGCATCTGAAGCTATCGAAAAATATATTTCGATATGCGGAGGAAAAGTTCCGTCTGAGCTAAAACAAAAAGTTGAACAAATAGCAAGCCAGGGAGAAACACCGCTTGTTGTTTCAGAAGGTAAAGATATTCTCGGCTTAATAAGATTGAAGGATGTTGTAAAAGGCGGTATTAAAGAGCGCTTTGAGCAGCTTCGAAAAATGGGAATTAAAACCATAATGATAACTGGTGATAATCCTCTAACCGCTGCATCAATTGCCGCTGAAGCAGGAGTGGATGATTTTATGGCTGAGGCAAAACCCGAAGATAAGCTCAGAAGAATAAGGAAAGAACAGGCAAATGGCCATTTAGTTGGAATGATTGGAGACGGTACAAATGATGCTCCGGCTCTTGCTCAGTCTGATGTTGGCATTGCGATGAACACGGGGACTCAAGCAGCAAGAGAAGCAGGCAATATGGTCGACTTAGACAGTAACCCAACCAAGCTTATTGAAGTAGTTGAGACGGGAAAACAATTACTCATGACACGCGGAGCATTAACAACATTCAGCATTGCAAATGATGTTGCAAAATATTTTGCGATACTGCCTGCTGTGTTTGCAGTGTTATATGCAGCAACCGGTTCAATGAACGGACCGCTTCAGGCATTAAACATAATGAAATTAGCTTCGCCTCAAAGTGCAATCTTAAGCGCTGTAATATTTAATGCTATTATTATAGTCCTGCTTATTCCATTAGCTTTAAAGGGAATTAAGTACAGGGCTGAAGGTGCAAATGCTGTACTGAGAAGAAATATATTAATTTATGGTGTAGGCGGAATAATAGCTCCTTTTATAGGAATAAAATTAATTGACCTATTTATTAACTCTATTAAAATTATTTAAAATGCATAATATTTTATATAATATAATAGCAATTGCTGGAACATTTCTTTTTCTTGCGTTTTGTTGTTTTATATATAAGAAAATTTTGTAGTTTATTGTTAATTATAAAATGAAAAAAAATTTATTAATATCTTTAAAATTACTATTATACCTGACTGTAATAACAGGCATTATATACCCTGTGACAATGACCCTGATATCCGGACTAATATTTCCATATCAATCTAAAGGCAGTATGATAGTATCGAATGAAAAGATAATTGGTTCAGAAATAATTGGACAGGATTTTGCAGACAACAGGTATTTTACTCCAAGACCTTCCGCAATTTCCTATAATCCTCTGCCAACAGGAGCATCTAACCAGGGACCAACAAATATTATTTTAAAAGATAGTGTTGAGAAAAGAAAGAAAAAATATATAAAAGTAAATGGATTATCAGAAGATACCCATATTCCTGTAGATGCTGTATTTGCTTCGGCAAGCGGTGTTGATCCACATATTAGTGTTGAAAATGTAATGCTGCAATCAAACAAAGTAGCAAATACAAGAAATTTCGATGAAAATAAAAGAATTAAGTTAAGGGAATTAATTAATAGATTGATTGAGAAACCTCAATTTGGAATATTTGGAGAACAAAGAATTAATGTCCTGCTCTTAAATATTGAACTGGACAAAATTTAATATGCTCTAAATGGATTCCTCAAAGCCAAATGCTGATGAAATTCTTGAGAGAATTAAAAAAAGAGAAATCAGGAAAAATAAAGGCAAGCTGAAAATCTTTTTTGGCATGAGTGCAGGTGTAGGTAAAACCTATGCTATGCTCCAGCAGGCAAAAAGCGAACTTGATAATGGTGTTAATGTAGTTATTGGATATATAGAAACGCATGACAGGGAAGAAACTGAGGCATTGGTTAAAGACATTCCTATTATCCCCAGAAAAAAAATTCTATATAACAATATAGAATTAGAAGAAATGGATATTGATGCAATTCTTGAGAAAGGACCCTCATTAGTCCTTGTCGATGAACTAGCACACACAAACGCCCTAGGCAGCAGACATAAAAAAAGATACCTAGATGTACTTGAATTGCTTGACAAAGGAATAAATGTTTATACAACTATTAATGTCCAGCACCTTGAAAGCCGGGCAGGAAATGTTGCGCAAATAACAAGCATTGTTATCAGAGAAACTGTTCCTGATTCCATTCTTGATAGTGCAGATGAAATAGAGCTGGTAGATATTTCACCAGAAGAGCTATTGGAACGACTTGAAGAAGGAAAAGTCTACAAAGGTGAACAATCAGCAAGGGCGATTGAAAATTTTTTTAAGATTGGCAACCTGACTGCACTAAGGGAAATGGCTTTGCGGTTAACCGCTGACAGGGTTGATAAGCAGCTTAGAGATTACATGCATGATGAAAAAATTCCGGGACCCTGGAAATCAGGACAACGGATTTTAGTCGCTGTAAGCTCAAGCCCCACATCTGAATATCTTATCCGGTGGGCACGCTCCGTATCATATAGCATGAACGCTTCATGGATTGCAATATATGTTGAAACTTCAAAACCACTGCCGGATGAGGATAAGGCAAGAGTTAAAAAAGCCCTTGACCTGGCAAGAGAATTGGGTGCTGAAATAATAACTTCAATTGATGAGGATGTTGTCCGTTCAATATTAAAAACTGCAAGAGAGGAAAATGTTAGCCAGATACTAGTCGGAAAACCTGATAAAAAAAGGATATTCTCATTCATAACTGATAAAGAAATTGTTTACAGATTAATCCGCGAAGGTGGAAACATTGATGTATATGTAGTAAGTACCGAAAAAAAAGAAAAAAAGAGTTCATCTTTAAAAAGATTCCTTAGGTCTCAGTCGGAGATCAGTAAATATTTAATTACCTCATCAATAGTAGGATTTGTAGCATTAATCCTATATCCCCTGTCTGAATATATAGGTTACCAAACAGTTGCAATGATCCTGCTGCTTGCAGTTGCTTTGCTGCCACTATTTTTTGGCCCCGGACCGGTATTACTTGCAGCAACTTCAAGTGCTATTATTTGGAATTTCTTTTTCATTCCGCCAAAGTTTACTTTCTTTATACACAAAATAGAAGATGCTCTTATGTTTGCAATGTATTTTATTATTGCAACTGTAACAAGTATTTTAACAACAAGAATAAGAGCAAGAGAATATGCAGTAAGGCAAAGGGAAAAACGTGCAGTGGCTTTATACAATCTTGCAAATGACCTGTCAAGCTCAAGAAGCATAGAGGATGTTCTTAATACCACAGTCAGAAATATTAAGTTAGTATTCGATGCCGAATGTGCTTTGTTTCTTAGTGATACTAGAGGATTATTATTCAACACATATGCTAAAGGAAGTTCACTAAGATTAGATCCAAAAGAGTTCAGTGTAGCAAGCTGGTCATTCGCAAATGGCAAAAAAGCAGGGAAATTTACTAATACATTGCCATCTGCCGAGTGTCAATATTATCCTCTAACAAGTCCGAGGAAGATATTTGGTGTTACTGCTATTAAATTCAGCAATAAAATTGATTTAAAAATTGATGAAGAAACACTCCTTGGCAGCTTTATCTCACAGGCAGGTGTAGCTATTGAAAGAGAGCTGTTGAATGAAAACAGCAAAAGAGCAATGCTGCTGGAAGAATCTGAAAAATTATATGTTAACTTGTTCAATACTTTATCTCATGAATTAAGAACTCCTATATCGGCAATAATTGGTACTGCAAATTTTCTCATGGAGAGATCTAACGAAAAAGTTACCGCACATGACCGAAATATCATAAAAGAAATACACACAGCAGGAATGAGATTAAACCGCTTAGTGGAAAACTTATTAGATATGACACGGCTTGAAAGCGGAAGGATAAAATTAAATCTTAAATGGTATGATATAAGAGATTTGGTAAACAATATTATTAAAGACCTTTCAGATGAAATTGAAGGATATAAATTAATTATTAATATTCCGGAAAGTACATTACCTGTAAAGGTTGATTATGTTTTACTGGAACAGGCATTGAAAAATATTTTATATAATGCTGTTTTATATACACCGCAGGGTTCGGAAATATGTATTGATGTAATATCAAATAAAGAAAAATTTGAAATCTCGGTCTCAGATAATGGGCCTGGAATACCGGATGAGGCTTTAAACAGCATTTTCAATAAATTCTTCCGTGTGGAAAACAGCAAGCCAGGCGGCACGGGGCTTGGGCTTTCAATTGTTAAAGGTTTTATTGAATCACATAATGGTACTATATGCGCAGTAAACCTTGAGCCCACCGGTACAAAATTTATTATTAATCTTCCTATATTTGAGCTAAACAATAAAGAAGAAACAAAGTGAGCGCAAATTCAAATATTCTTGTCATTGATGATGAAGTGCAAATCAGGCGGCTGCTTAAATTAAATCTTCAGTCAAATAATTATAATATAATAGAAGCTGAAAACGGAGCGATGGGCTTAGAACTTGCTGCTTCTCATCATCCTGATGTAATTATCTTAGACTTGGGACTGCCGGATAAAGACGGACTTGATGTACTAAAGGATTTAAGGCAATGGTCAAATATTCCGGTTATTATTTTATCGGTTAGGAATTCCGAAAATGATATAGTAACAGCGCTCGATTCAGGCGCGAACGATTATCTCACGAAACCGTTTAACACAAATGAACTTTTGGCAAGAATCAGGGCATCTCTCAGGCAGCAATATCATGAACTAACTTCACCAGTTTTTAGATCAGGTAAGCTGGAAGTAGATTTAAACTCAAGAATTGTTAAATGTAACGGTGAACTAGTAAAACTTACTGCTACGGAATACTCTCTCCTATCACTATTTGTAAAAAATGCCGGTAAGGTTATTACACACAGCTATATATTAAAAGAAGTGTGGGGCTTACCATTTTCAGATGAGACACAATATGTAAGAATTTTTATTGCTCAGCTAAGAAAAAAACTTGAAGATAATCCAAACCATCCTGAGTTATTTACAACGGAATCCGGAATCGGGTATAGGTTAAATATTATTTAATAATGAACTTATTTTTTATTTAAATATTATTGTATATTTGTATCGAAAGAAAATCTACCTGCCTATATATTTGCAGTTAGATACTAAATTAACTGTTCATTAATCAAAGAATGTTACCTCTCATTTTTAGTGACTTTTTTAGTGACTATGGATGTTTTATTTAGCGAATATTTTGGGCTATACCTTTAAAATATAGCATGTATTTGCTAATAAATAGATAGGTTATCTGCCTTTTAAGCAGAGGGTCGGTGGTTCGAGACCACCCGGGCTCACAAAAAAACTTTATTCATTTATGAATAAAGTTTTTTTGTCATAATAATATTTGGAGCTTGGGTGAAGCAGACTTAAATATTCAATATAAATTATTCTACATTTTGAGTTTTTAAGACCGGGGGTGGTTCATTCATCTCAATCCAGAATTGTGCAAGTCCCTTTATTGTTTTTGTGAAATTTTCTATATCAACAGGCTTAACAATATAAGCATTTGCACCGAGAGAATAACTTTTTACAATATCGCTTTCTTCTTTGGATGATGTAAACATAACCACCGGAATAGTTTTATAATTATCGTCACCTTTCATTCTTCTCAGCAGTTCCAATCCTGTAATCTTAGGCATTTTTATATCTAAAAATACGACAACCGGATTACTATTATTCCTGCCTTCATATTTTCCTCTGCATAAAAGAAAGTCCAGTGCTTCCAAACCGTTTCGTACAACATCTACTGTTTGTATATTGATTTCGGTTAATGCATCAAGAATCAATTCAACGTCGTTCTCACTGTCTTCTACTAATAATAAACGTTTTAAATTTTCCATAAATCTCCCTTCTTATTTTTAGGTAGTGTGAAGTAAAATGTTGCTCCTTTATCAATTTCTCCCTGAGCCCAAACCTTGCCGCCATGCCTTTGAATAATCCGTTTCACAAAGGCAAGTCCTATACCAATACCTGTAAATTCATCGTCTGCATGCAGCCGTTTGAAAACTCCAAAAAGGTTTCCTTTGTACTGGTCGTCAAATCCAATTCCATTGTCTTTTATATTGAAAATAAACTCTTCTTCATTTTCAGTACAGTTTATTTCAATTTCGGTCTGCTCTCTCATATTAGAGAACTTAAGAGCATTTGATATTAAATTATTTAAGACGATAATCAATAAATTATTATCAGCATATACATGCGGTAAATCCGAAATTTTCCAGGTTACTTTTCTGGAATTGAGACCTTTAATCAGGTTATCCTTAACACTTGTAACCAGGTTGTTTAAGTTTAACCTATTTACAGCTAATTCTGTTCTTCCAATGCGGGTAAATTTTAATAATTCGTCCATCAGCATGCTCATGTTTGTAGCAGATTCTGATATCTTGTTTAAAACCCGCGTGCTTTCTTCATCTAATCTGTTAGATAATAATTTAGCTAATTTATTGCTGAACCCGATTATGTGTCTCAATGGTGCCCTCAGGTCGTGAGAGATTGAATAACTAAATGATTCAAGCTCCCTGTTAATTTCTATCAGGCTTTTATTCAGGTCAAGCAGGTCATTCTCGGTTTTTTTACGTATAGTAATATCTCTAATAGCTGCTGATATCAATATGCCTTTGCTGGTACCTAATGGTGATAAGCTGATTTCAACAGGAAATTTTGTCCCGTCTTTGCGGGCACCGAATAATTCCAATCCAGCGCCCATTGGTCTTACACGGGGTGTATCAAAGTATTCTTCCCTGTGCTGTGTATGAACTTTATGGAACTCCTGCGGTATTAATACCTCAACTTTTTTACCTATTAATTCCTCACGTTTATAACCGAATATTCTTTCCGCTTGTTTATTAATGAGCTGCATTACACCCTTATCATTAACAATTACCATAGCATCAGGAGCTGAATCCAGTAACCCGATAAATTTTTGCTCCTCGTTTTTACGATCTGTGATATCCCGGATAGCTGCAGATATAATAGTACCTTCCTGTGTTTCAATTGGAGATAAACTAATTTCAACGGGAAATTTCGTTCCGTCTTTGCGTGAGCCGAATAATTCCAATCCTGCTCCCATAGGTCTTGCTCCAAGTTCTTTGAAAAAAGATGCCCTGTGGCTGATATGTTTTTTCCGGAACTCCTGGGGCATTAAGATTTCTACTTTCTGGTGTATTAATTCGGCGGGTTTATAGCCAAAAAGTTTTTCTGCCTGACTGTTTATAAAAAGAATGTTTCCACTTTCATTTACAATCACCATAGCATCGGGAGCTGAATTCAGGAAATTCTGGAATTCTGTTTTAATAATAGTATCTACCAGATCCATTGCATTCATAGAGTATTAATTATGTTATTAATTAGAAATTGGAAACTGTATTTTTAAGATTATATAAATAAAATGAAGAACTTTGTTTAATTATTAATACCCGTTGAGGATTTCTTATCCAGATAATAACGAATTTATGTAAAAAAAATTCCGACAATATATAAGAACAAAACATTAAAGTCAAACACTATTCTGGAAATAATACCATGTTTGTACAGGTTTAACAATACTTGTTAAATGTGTGCAATTAAATTATTGTTAGTGCGGAAGTTATTTTAATGGAAGAAAGACCTTTTTGGTTCTGATAAAATATTTATAATAATAGTCCCTGTTTTGCAAAACATTATTTGTTATAATAAGAAGTAAAATCTAATTTGTACTACATACCAATTCCAATCTTTACTGCATATTTATTCTTTGGAAAAAGGACAATATCCTTATCTCCCGGTTTTATTGAGCCTGCTTTAAATTTATCGGGATTGCCGATAAATACCTTATCGTTCATAGTAGAAGCACCTGTTTCCCGATTATTGAAAAGTATCTCTCCCTGCCAATTATCAAAACCGTAGATTATTTTGTAAATTGGTTTTGCAGATTGCCAGCTTCCTTCTATATGTATTGTAACGGGTATTATTCCAGTCAGTGAATCATAGGCTATTCTTAAACTGTCCTCAAACATTAAGAGCGAATCGGTAGATATCTCTTTTGTAAAAATATCTTTCCCGTTAACATTAATGTACATTTTGAGGTCATATCTTTCAGGCCGAAGTGAGCTGAAATCATGATCAGAATAAGCTGCGCATGCCGGGATAATTACACAGCATAGCATAAACAGATATTTCATGACGACACCTTTTATGTGTTGCTTAACATATAAAAAAAGGTAATAGTGGCATGATAATTGGAAAAACCCGGTAAGAGATTAAAAATTAGATGTTTGTAATTTTAGATTAAAAAAGCGGAAATATCGAAGTATTATTCTTCATCATCATCAATAATGAAGAATTCATCTGGGTCAAAATCCAGGGCAATAAAAAGCTTTGAGCAGAATTCACCTTTAAACTTGCCGTTTTCCCTGCATGATGCAAAGTTTTTTTTGATAAATTCCACATTGAAAGATTTTCGCTCAAGAGCAAAATTTCTCAGGTCTCTGCCGCACTCTGTACAAAACAAAAAATCAGGCGGTAAATCTTTATCCATTCTGTAAACCTTTCTATTGCATATAAAACTATAACATAAATTTAAGAAAAATAGTTTTATTAATTCATGGTTAAAATTGTCCTATATATATTTTTAGTGATTTTTATTTAACTATAAATGTCTTATCTTAAAAATTCATCAAAATTTATGGAAACTTTTCAGGTATTTTGTTCGTATATTATTATAATTATATAATTAATCTATGAAATTCAAACCAAATAAACTTCTTTCCCTTGTAATATTACTCATATCAGTTTCATTTTTCTCTTGTGGTAGCAAAAAGACAGGCGAAAACAAGATTCAAGGCGAACAGCTTGCTCCCATAGATACTTCAGGAGCTGTGGCAGGAGACTGGATAGTTGTAAGAGAAATGTCTGATGCTGAAAAATTAAACCCGGTTGTTACTAACGATGGTACAGCCGAAAGCATTTACATTATGATATTTGAATCATTGAATGATATGAACTATGAAAAGTATGAACAGATACCAAGAGTAGCTTCATTACCGGAAGTTACTCCTGACCTTATGTCTTATACATATCATATAAAAAAGAATGCGGCATTTTCTGACGGACATCCGCTGACCGGAACAGATGTTATTTTTTCAATGAAAGCTATCAAGAATCCATTTGCAGATGATGCAGCACTGAGAAATTATTATGAAAGAGTTGAAAAAGTTGAGATGGTAAACGGTGATCCGTATACAGTAAGAATAGTTATGAGTAAACCTTATTGGTTTGCACAATATTCCAATGGAGACTTTTCCATAATACCCAAGCATATACTTGATCCCGAAGGTTTAACTGATAAATACGGTTGGGATGAGGTGAAAGATTTTAAATCAGCAGAAAAAAATCCTGCAATAAAGAAGTATGCTGATTTCCTGAATTCACAGGAAGTATCAAGAGAAGCGAAATATGTTGTAGGCTCAGGTCCCTATAAGCTTGAAAAATGGGAAACCGGCCAGGCAATAACACTTGTTAAGAATGAAAACTACTGGGATAAAGAAGGGACTACGAATTATCTGAACAGAATAATTTACAGAATAATTCAGGATAATTCCGCATCGGTTGTTGCAGTGAAAAATAAAGAAGTTGACCTGATGGATGTAATAGTGCCCACAGATTTTTACCAGAACCTTGCAAATGCTAATGAATATGACCTCACCAGGGTAACTCCCAGCGAGCCGTCATATGTATATCTTGGATGGAATCAAAAGAATCCATTGTTCGCAGATAAAAAGGTTCGGCTGGCTTTATCACATCTTGTTGACAGAAAAACATTGATAGAAAAAATATATTTTGGTTTTGCAGTTCCTATTCAATCACCGATTTATTATAAACAAACGAAATTCCTGAGTTCAGATTTGCCGGAGATACTTTTTGATGTGGAAAAAGCAAAACAGCTTTTAAAAGAAGCAGGCTGGGAAGATACAGACAGGGATGGTATACTGGATAAAGTTGTTAACGGCAAAAAGATGGATTTTAAGTTTACATTTTTAATTAATACAAACCCGACAAGAAAACAGGCATTGCTTGTAGTATCAGATGCATTAAGAAAGGTTGGAATATCAGCCGAAATTCAGCAGCTCGAATGGTCTGTTTATCTTGACAGAATCAAGAAGCACGAATTTGATGCATCAATGGGGGGCTGGCTGCTTGGTGTAACACCATCTGACCCATACCAGATATTCCATTCTTCACAGATGGAAGGTGAAGGAAGTAATTATATCAGCTACAATAATCCTGAATCTGATAAATTAATTGAAGCATACCGTTCGGAAACAGATGAAGGGAAAAGAATAGAGCTGATAAAAAAATGGCAAAAGGTAATATATGAAGACCAGCCGTACACATTCTTATGGAGCCCTCTTGCAAGATACGTATATAATGACAGGTTCAGGAATACACGCTTTTATGCAAGACGCAACAGCCCATTATTGAATGAGTGGTGGGTGCCGGTTTCTTCGCAGAGATATAAGCAGATGGATTAAGAAAAAATAGCTTATATATATATTTTTTACGTATATTTGTTAAGGATTATTTCGTTTTTAACTTAATATCCGTTTTTTTGCGAAATTCAGCAAAAATACAGTTTTAGGTATTTTAATTTATTCTTTATTATTGTAAATATCTGGAATTGAAAAGGGATTTTATGGGTTTATTATTTCATGTAGATATACGGATTTATTAATGATAAGGTTTGATTATACGATTAATTTGATGTTTGGAAAAGTACTAAATTAATTGTATTTTTGTAATTTAATAACGTAACAATTATCATTAAGAAACACTTACACGCCCAGTTTTCTGTCAAAGCCAATCTGTTAAGAGTCAGCTTGTTTTGTAAAACATTTAACAAAATGTTTTATGATAGCAGAAATTTAATAAGCGCAATAGTGGTGTTTGGTTATTACGTTTATATTTTTCAACAAGCATTCCAAGATTCTTAAGGGAGTGCGTTTTCACAGAAAGGAGGTATGCAATGGAAAAAGGTACGGTAAAATGGTTTAATTCAACGAAAGGGTATGGCTTTATAACAAGAGAAGAAGGCGGCGATGTTTTTGTCCATTTCAGGTCTATAGTTGGTGACGGCTATAAAGAGCTGAAGGAAGGCGACAATGTCGAGTTCGAGGTAGAGAGCAGTGCAAAGGGTTTACAGGCCGTTAATGTAACCAAAATATAATCGACTTTTGAAATTGCATCTATTCTGTGTAAACAGAATAGATGCTCTTATTTATATGAGTTCTTTAACTCAATAATTACTCCTCCAAACTATATTATGATCTTATAATGATAATCGGAAAAAATTTTACAAATAGAGAATCTCTTTCAATTGACAGATATTTGCAAGAAATTGCAAAGATTGAACTTCTTGATGCGGCAGAAGAAGTTGAGTTAGCTGTCAAGATAAGGACCGGAACGGAAAAAGACAGACAGAAAGCGATTGAAAAGCTGACTAAGGCCAATCTCAGGTTTGTTGTCAGTGTTTCAAAGCAATACCAGAACCAGGGATTATCCCTTGGTGACCTCATTAATGAAGGCAATCTTGGATTAATTAAAGCTGCTAAAAAGTTTGATGAAACCCGCGGTTTTAAGTTTATTTCTTATGCTGTGTGGTGGATCAGACAGTCTATATTACAGGCTTTAGCTGACCAGTCAAGGATTGTTCGTCTTCCTTTAAACAGGGTAGGTGCTCTTAATAAAATTGGAAAAGCTTTTAATAAGCTTGAACAGGAAAACGAAAGAAATCCTAGTGTTGACGAGTTAGCTGAACAGCTTGACATGTCATTATATGAGGTAGCTGATACGCTTAAGATGTCCGGCAGGCATATGTCAATTGATGCTCCATTTGTAAATGGTGAAGACAGTAAGTTAAGTGACGTAATGCCCGACAATAGCGAACCACTTCCTGACCATCAGTTTAATGCAGAGTCTCTGAGACACGATCTCGATGAAGTACTTTCTACTCTTGAAATAAGAGAAAGAGAGATCATAAAGCTGTATTATGGGCTGGGAGAAGAAAAATCTTTAACTCTGGAAGAAATAGGAGATAAATATAATCTCACTCGCGAAAGAGTCCGGCAGATTAAAGAGAAAGCTATCCGCAAGCTTAAACATGTCTCTAAACATAAAAACCTAAAAGCATATTTAGGTTAAAAAATTTTCATAAAAGCCGGAGAAATTCGGCTTTTTTTTATTCTACTTTGTCGCAACAAATATACTTCAATTCTCATAAATGTCCCATTTTCAGCAATTTAACCTTTTTACGTGATTTAATCCAAACCATAAATCACTAATTTTGATTAACTAAGGTCAGTATCAAATTTACCATGTGGTATGAAAATTGCTATTCCTTTGATAGAATCAAGATTTTTAATAATTTAAATCACAGTCATTAAAATATGGGAAGATACTTAATTTACTTTTTGGTTTTCTGTTCTTTACCGTTATTTGCCCAATCATCAAACACTAAATTCAATAAATGGCTCAGTCCGGGGTTTTTTAAAGGATATAATGTGCTTTATGAAAGTCCAAAGTCACTTCAGGATTTCATCGATTTCCGGAACTACGGCGGCAACTTAATGCATATCGGCATAGATGGATTCATGAAGGAAGACCCGCCTTATTTAATTCAGCAGAACAACATTGATGGTACCGACCTCTTAGTTAATTACTGCAGGGATGCGGGAATCTATTACTCTATTGCAGTACGTTCAGGACCCGGTGCTTATGATACTTACGATGAATCCCAGGGAACAACGGGGGAATCAAGAATCTGGAATAAAAACAATACAGCCGAACAGCAACTATATGCAGATATGCTTAACATGATTATCTCACGTTATGCCAATGATTCTTTATTTGTCGGAATAAATCTTATAGTTGAACCAAGACCTAAGGTCAGATCTATCCCGGCAAACAACTCTGATACATATAAATTTTTCCTTGAATCGTTTTTCGATATTCATATGGATGATGTGTATAATTTTCTGATTAAAGAAATAAGACTGAATGATGCAGAGCTTCCGATTATAATCGAGAACTTTGGCTATTCAACTCCTGAATTATTTCCGTCATATGAACTAAACGACCCATACATAGTTTATTCAGCACATAACTATCAGCCGAAAGAATACACAAATGCATCACCTCAGAATACACAAACATATCCAGGAACATACTGGAACCTGACATATCTTGCAAAGAAATTTTTTGATGCAGCTTTTATGCGTGATGTAGTTTTTGGAAAGCTGAAAGAATTCCAGAAGTTATCTGGTAAGCCGGTATTCATCGGTGAGTTCGGTGTATTTTATCCTCAAAACGGAACTAACACATACATAAATGATGTGCTTGGTATTTGCAAAGATAATGGCTGGCATTTTGCATTATGGGATTGGAGAGGGAGTTCCGGAAAGGAATGGAATATTGAAAACTTTCAGGATGTTTCTGCAACCTCAGGCGGATTAAATAGCTGGGAAACGGTCCTGTCATATTTTTATGCACCTCCTGTTCCTGAAATCATCAGCCCTTTAGAATTAGATTTAGTGCAAGTACCGGTTGTTTATAAATGGGATTCTCTCACATCATATACTAAGTATGATATTGAAGTTTACAATGATGAAGGTTTATTTTTTGCTGATAGTAATATAACTAATGCATCATATGTAAATACCAATGTTTTATATTTAGAAGGCAAGCATTATTACTGGAGAATCAGGTCAAAGAATCCCGGGGGAAAAGCAGAAAATATTTCGCAGTGGACTGAGCTTGAAGATATATACATACCTGCAATTACTGATAAAAATAGCATCAGTGAAAATAAATATGAGCTTTACGGAAATTACCCTAATCCGTTTAATCCCTCTACAGTAATTAAATACTCTTTACCAAAAGGCTCATTTTTAACTTTAAGAGTTTATGATTTGCTTGGCAGGGAAATACAAACACTTGTAAACGAATACCGTGAGCAGGGTGAATACAGTACAATGTTTAACAGCGGAAATTTAGCAAGCGGGATTTATATTTATAAATTAACTGCTGTGCAAAATAATAATACAGTTTTCAGTGAAGTAAAAAAAATGATTTTACTGAAATAAGGACAAATGTCCTAATTGTAAATAAACAATAGAATTAAATAAATACATAAAATTAGTAAACGCTTAAAAGCCTTTGTACCCCCTTTGGCTTGGTGTTTACGGCAACAACAGCGGAAGTAAAATCCCGCTGTTAGCTTTTTAGAGAGCACAATGAGTCTTAGAGTTCTTAGAGTTCTTAGGGTTTGAAGAGTTCGTAATTCCGGGGCAGTGTCAGTCCGCCTAGGCGGATTAGTTTGAATACATGGATTAACTTAGATTAACTGAAATTGTATGCCGGAGAAAGAAAGAACTAAGATTAACAATTATTGACCTGACACAATCATCAGCTTTAGAAGAACGGAGGATTTACATCCTAAGAAATAAGTTAAATTATATTCATTGAAAATTGCTCATTTCTTACGTAGGAAAATTCCTACATTTGGAAATTTCTATTTCTATACTTTTTTGTTTCCATATCTGACCCTGTAGCTAAGCTCAAGATAAATTAATTTCACGACCGG